>ERZ780034.45-NODE-45-length-43388-cov-4.20596_pt1 | contig 43388 bp, 25 predicted proteins | sample MGYA00511855_ERZ780034 | MGnify/ENA primary metagenome ERZ780034 (study PRJEB29588, sample SAMEA2148024) | human gut metagenome | biome: human gut; feature: human-associated habitat; material: faeces | place: Denmark | collected 2008/2010 ...
GGAGTGTACTCCACCTTGAACAACTTTTCGTCCAGTTCCAGCAACCTGCACACATAATCCTTTAGCATCAGGGCGCGGTTCTCGGCCAGATAGCTGTTGTGCTCATACGTGTCTTCGGGCGAAGCATACCCGTGTATGCTGATGTGCGTAATCGTGGTATTCCGGTCCTCCCTCACTACATTGATAGTACGGAGTATCTTCTCCAATTCCTGCGGATTGTTGCGGTAGTCCGGATAAAGGGTCGTTTTGTTGACAGGGAAATCCAAATAAGCCCTGCCTTCCTCATGCCGTTCTTTCCGCGCTTCAGCCTGCGGACGGATATAAGCCGTGCGGTAATTACGTAACCGCTGCAAAACAGCCGTGTTCTGATCCAACAAATCCCCACAACCGCAAAGGTCCTCGGCCAACACGACGTTGGCGTTTTCCATCCAGCTTTCGTAAGGCAACACACCGGTGTAATGTACCGTCTGTTCCTTGCCGTTCCTGCGGCGTACCACCACCGGATTCCCGACAAAATCCTTGCGGGCGAACCGCTCGTAGGATATTTGCTGACGACGCCCGTTCACCACCACGGGAGACATCTGCCGGACATTGCCACTCCCCTTGACCAAAGGAGTGAATACGAAGCGGACATTGGAAGGCAACTTCAGGTCGTCCAGCCTCAAATCCATATCCACAACCAAATTACTCCCGGACCTCTCCACCTTCAGGTTTTCCAAGCCCACCGCATTTCCCGCCATACGCATGGCCCCGTCCTGCGCACCGGAAGGGATTGCCATACCGGCCATACATATATATAATAGAAATCTAAAGTTTTTCATACGCCATAATTTAATATCAGAACACATAAAGCACACTTATCGCCAACTTGGTAGGCCCGAAATAATTGGCATGGGAAGACTTGAGCTTCTCGCCGCACTCGCCGCACTTGAACTTGTCGTACCGGATGTAGTCATACCCCACACCGAGCGAAGCCTCCAGGTTCCAATGCCTGGACAAGGGCCACTGGTAACCGGCCGTCACACCGCCGCCCGCATACCAGCCTTCGTAACGATGGGTAGACAAATCATCGAACAGGCCGAACGGAAGGTCCACCTCGCCGACGTTAAACTCGCCGCCCATCAGATGCACACCGAGAAACCACCCGTTGAAAGCCTCGCAAAACCAATAACGGTATTCGGGCTGAACCACCCAATGCTTCAAACTCTTCCCTCCGGAAGGCTCCCACGGGTTGAGCCCGTAAAACAACTGCACCGTATGCTTCCGGGCTATCGAGGCCTCAAGACCGAGGTTGGGTGTCACAGTAGACCAATACAACAGATTGGTCTTGAGCGCCACGTTTTGAGCAACGGCCGCCCACGACAACCCTCCAACTAAAATTGTGAACATCAATAATCTTCTTATCATAATACATCAATTGAATAAGATAATACTCCGTTTGAAACACGAAAAGGCTGTTTCCCCCTGCCCGAAAGCAAAGAAAAACAGCCACAACCAACCTTCTTGCGCATGGAATACGCAAGATACCTTACGGTGTCAGCACACAAACCAGTTTCCTGGTTTGCATATATATAAGCATAAAGACTACTTAAATGTGTGTGTGTGTGTGTGTGTGTGTGTGTTTATAAATTAATTAAACACATATACACAAGCGTTTTTTGATACTTTAACAAAATATCTTTTGAAAGCTGTGGCCGGTCACAACCCACCGTCCGGAAACCTTGTGTTTCCGGTGTCCGGACATATCGTCCCACATGGCATATCTGTAAAAAGGCTTTCATTCCGTTAGTATCAAATTCATTCTTTCTGTCCGTGCCTATGCTTTAGCATTATTTTTACACGAACAACAATGCAAATAAAAAACATTTTTTTCAAATGAACAAATCTTTTTCTGCCTTTTTTTAAAGAAAACAGCATGTAAACTTCAAAATTTTTCGGGGGGGGGGGGGGCACTATAGTCCACATTCCTATGAACATACCGCCTTCCTTTTCCGTCTTCCATCTTCCTATTTTCCGCGCAATACACCTTTTCTTTCCCACTATGTTTTTGGATTTTAATCCTATATTTGTAGAAACCGCTCAATTTCTTTCAGCCAAACGAAAAATCGTTTGGCTGAGAACGATTCTCCGATGTGCGGCAAACGAATTACGGACATACAGAACCCCTCCAAAACGACACAGCGACGTGATAATATGTCCTAAAAAAGACCCGTCTCCTCTTCTTTACCTTTCCTCGAAAAAAGCCTTCACGCGTTCATACTTCCTGTATACCAATGCGTTAAGGTGAACTTCCCTCTGTTTTTCCCTTCACCTGTCCTTCACCGTCCCTTCACCTCCTATAGGATTTCATTGGACAACCAGAAAGGTTAAAAGGCGTAAACCATTCACCCTAACACATTATAAAACAAGAAGTATGAACTCGTGAAGGCTTTTCTACGCCACGGTATTACCTGCCGTGAATCCTTACAGAGCCTTACCCTTCAGCACGGCACCGCCCTGAGCCGGAAGCGTGAACTTAAACTGGCCTTTCTTACCCACTTTGGTTTCTTCCACCTGCGGGGTCTTGCCGTCTTTGCCATCATGGTAATATGCCACCGGGCTACCGGCCAACATGGGCAAGTCTACCGTCAGTTTGAGCGTCTCTTTTCCGGCATTCAAGGCAGCCACATACCAATCCTGCCCGTGGCGACGCGCCAACACGACGTAACGTCCGGGGTAACCGTCGATGAACTTCACTTCATCCCACACCGTAGGAATCTCTTTCATGAAGTCTATCTCGAAGGCCGGCACATCCGTCAGGTTGTTCGGTGCCAAAGCAAAATTCTGGACGGGGTTCTGGAAAGCCACGGCCGTGGCCAACTGGAAAATGTCGGTGGTGACACGGGTCGGGCCGCCGTCGTTCCCCCGGTTCATGCGCTTGTTGAGGAAAGTGCCGCCGAACTCCATACATCCCACGGTGTTGCGAATAAAGGGATGAAGCGTGGCATTGAATGCTTCGTTGTCGCAGAAATGCTGGTTGAAAATCATATTCTCGGATGCCAGCACGGCCTCGCTCCCCACATAGTTGGGATACATGCGCTCCCAGCCGCGCGGCAACGTGCAACCGTGGAAGATACATAAAGGCGCATCGTCTCCTGCTTGTCGCCGCCGAAGAAGTCCACCTTGATGCCCCTCACGCCCTGTTGCTGCAACCAACGCATCTCACGTTTACGGGCAATCGGGTTGTCCATGATGTTTATCGGGCTTTGCTCGATGTCGTTCCAGTAACCGCTGGAACTGTACCACAAGAAAAGTTCCACGCCCTTGCTGCGTGCGTAACGGATAAGCTCTTCCATCCGCTTATGGCCGATATTGTTGTCCCACCAGTTGTCTATCAGGGTGTATTCGTAGCCCATGGCGGAAGCCATGTCGATATAGCGCACCTGATCGTCGTAGTTGATACTGTTGTCCTGCCAGAGAATCCAGCTCCACGTACCGCGCCCGTACTTATACTTATGCTCTGTGGTGAAACGGGGTTCCACTACGTCCCACGGAACGGTGGTCTCCACGATGGGAGCCAAGTCCCGGGACACCGTGAGCGTACGCCAAGGCGTATGGCCGGGCAAGGCAAAGGCCGGTTCCGACGTGCCGTTACCGTTGTTTTCTTCCGGCATCGGGAAAGCCACAGTGTACAGGCCGTCCTGCGCGTCGCTCAGGCGGGAACCGCAATAGCGGCTGTCCACGCCCGTTTCGCTCACGAGCACCCAACCGTCTTCACCCACATGGAACAATCCGGGGAAGGTGTAGCCGTGGCCATACTGTGAAGGCGTGTCCATCGGTGCGTCGGCCTTGTATTCCTCCTCGTAACTGGGCTTCGTCCGCTTCCAACCTATCATGGCATCGCTTTGCGGCGTCAGGAAAGTCGTGGTCTTGCCGGGGAAACGGAACCCGGTGGTTTCGTTCATCACGCGCACGCTGCCCGTTCCGCCCTGCTTGGGCAGGAAATAACGGAAAGCCACGTTGTGGTCTTCCACCACGAATTCCACTTCCATCTCCTGTTTCTTGGCATTGGCCAGACGCACGGTAAAGGTATTGGCCTTCTTGTCCACCCGGCTCGCCTTGCTGCGCTCCAGGTCGTAACGGATGTCGCGCGTGCCGGTCTGTTCTTTCACCCATACCAGGTCGCGGCTGAAATCACCGATATTGGCCACCAAGCCCAAGGGAGACTCCTCCAACATCGTCACTTCCTTCCGCCCTTCTTTCCCGTCCGCATAATATCCTACCTTATAATATGCACGTCCGTCTTTCAGTCCTACTTTGAGGAAGGTCACACCGTCGGGACTGGTGACGGTCTTTTCATCCTGCTGCGCTGCGGTAGCCATAGCTGCCGCCAAAGGAGCAGCGTCCGCTCCACCGGCGGCCCAAGCCGCCCCGCCCGCAGACATCATTCCGGCTAACAAGATAGCCGCCAAAAAGTTTTTCTTCATTGCTTTTTCATTTTTAGTTCATATGTTTTTCCATATTCTCATTTTCCAAACTGATACCCCCGGAAAAGCTTGCCGCTCCGTTCCAATTCCGCACCGAAATAGAAGCCGGGCTGTGTGGGTTGGTTATAAGCCACGTTTTCCGTTACGATACTGAGCCGGTAAGGCCGGTCTTCCAAAAACGTATGGAAACGGTAAGGAGTGGGAAGCGGGGACACATACACGCGCAAAGCCGTATTATCCGCCGTGCGCACCACGACCTCTTCGCGCCAGTCGCCCAAGATGTCGCCCTGCAAACAAGGATTGCTTTTCGACCCGTTGTTGAAACTGCATCCGTCGAACGTCGCCAGCGGACGGCAAGCCTTTGCCTCCCAGTCGTACTTGCTCACCGTTTCATGGTCCAGCATCTCGCGCAGCAAATCACCGTCCCACCATACGGCCATGTTCATCGGCAAGCCCCGTGGCGCGGCACAAACCACCTCTCCTTTTATATTCCGTATGCCTCCGGAAGCCGACGACCACATCTCCACACCGTAATTCGTAGGGTCGATGTCCGCCGCCATGCAACGTCCCACGTCCTTGGCCGCCGGGAGTTGAAAGATGACCTTTCCGGTCGCGGCATCGCGGAAATCACTTCCGTCGCGCTTGTTCTCGTGGCAATCCCACACTTGCAAGCGGTCGGACTAGGGGTCGAAGCGGTCGGACGAGGGGTCGAAAGCCGTGAGGTGCAAGGCGTCGCCATGACCGAAACCGGTATTGTACAGCCCCGTCCCGTCATGGTCTATCGCACACGAGCCGTATGTGATTTCGTCACAACCGTCACCGTCTACGTCGGCCACACGCAGGTTATGGTTCCCCTGCCCTGCGTACGAAGCCCAACGGGCGGAATCCGTATCGAACACCCAACGCGACGTCAGCCGCTTGCCATCCCAATCGAAAGCCGCCAAAACACTGCGCGTATAATATCCCCGGCACATCACCACGCTCGGGTGCCGCCCGTCCAAGTAGGCCACAGCCGCCAGATACCGCTCGCTGCGGGTATCCTCATTGCCGTCCACCGTGCCGTCTGCGGTCTTGGCCGTGACTTCAGCCCGTCCGTCGCCGTCGAGGTCATACACCATGAACTGGGTGTAATGCGCCCCCGCACGGATGTTACGCCCCAAGTCGATACGCCACAGACGGGTGCCGTCCAGTTCGTACGCGTCCAGGAACACCGTCCCGGTGAAACCGCTGTGGGAATTGTCTTTGGCATTGGAAGGCTCCCACTTCAGTACAATCTCAAAATCCCCGTCGCCGTCCAAATCACCGACGGACGCGTCATTGGCCGGATAGGTACCAGCCCCCCCAGGTACAAGCCTCACCGTCGGGCATCGTCTGCGGCTCCGGTTGTTGCAACGGGATGTTGACATAACCGCACGGGGCATCGGCCGGAAGCGTCCATTTACCGCCGGACGACGTTTTTTCACGACCGTCTATCACCGGACGTACCTCATATACCGATTTTCCCCGGGAGGGGTTATAATCGTAAAATTGTGTGGAAACAGCCACAGGTTTAGGAGTAACCAACAGGCCGTCGCGATACACGTTGAATACCGTACGCACCGGATCGGAGGACAAATAACGCCAACTCACCATGACCGTATCGGGCGATAGCCTGACAGCTACGGTTCCCCGTCCCAGACGTTCTTCGGTAGCAGAAAAAGACGCCCTCGTTTCCGGTTTCCTAACTGCACTTACGGAAACGGCATCTTTCTCCTGCATGGCAACCGGCCATACGGCCCCGACCATGCACAAGGCTGAAATACATACACAAGTTTTCCTCAGATTATTTTTCATGAGCCTTCAGTTAATGACGGTGCGAATATAGCGAAAAGAAAGGAGATGCCCGACCGACAGACTGATAAAATCTATTAAAATCTCAGGGACTCCCTACAGAAAAGCATAAAAATAAGGCGTTTCTTACCTGAAAATCTATTATATTTGCACGAGATAGGCGGAAGTCTGCAAATTCGGGCCAGCCGAATTACACCCGACTTACACTATCTCTACAACAAAATGGAACTAAAAAAAACGATAACGATTATAAAAGTCCTTTTCGTGTTTCTTTTGGCATACGCCGGAGAGACACAGTTTTTATATGCCTCGGCCGCACCGGCCGGAACAGACCGTTTCACCTTGGTCATCGATGCAGGACACGGCGGAAAAGACCCCGGTGCCATAGGCCGTTTCTCCCGCGAGAAAAACATCAACCTGTCTGTAGCAAAGGCATTCGGCAAACTGGTGGAAGAAAATTGTCCGGACGTAAAAGTGATTTATACCCGAAAGACCGATGTGTTCATTCCGTTGGGACGACGGGCGGAAATCGCCAACCGGGCGAATGCCGACCTGTTCGTGTCCATACATACGAACTCTTTGCCGGGCAAGGCGATAGGCCGGGGAACTGAAACCTACACGCTGGGTATGGCCCGCGCCGATGAGAATCTGGAAGTGGCCAAACGGGAAAATGCCGTAATCCTGGTGGAGGACGACTACAAGGAACGTTATCAGGGATTCGACCCGAAGTCTTCGGAAAGTTACATCATTTTCGAACTGATGCAAGACAAATACATGGCCCAGAGCGTGGACTTTGCCAAGCAAATCCAAAAAGAGTTCAGGACAACCGGCGGACGGCCGGACAAAGGCGTGCATCAGGCAGGGTTCCTCGTATTACGGGAAACAAGCATGCCGAGCGTATTGATTGAATTGGGCTACATTTCCACACACGATGAAGAGGCTTTCCTCAACTCACAAAACGGTATCCGTAAAATGAGCCAAAGCATTTACAACGCCTTCCTTTCTTATAAAAGACAGCATACGAAGGGAAAGACAACGGGAGCGGAAAAGGATGTCCTACAAGCGGAAAGCGATGAAACGCAAGCCGTGGAAGGTGCCGTAACGGATACCCCCGAAAGCGACATCGGCGTATTGACCCAAAACAGCGATAAGCCTTCAACCTCAGAACCGGAGGAGAAAAAGCAGGAACAACCGGAAACGGATTCCCAGCCTGTATTCAAAATACAAATCCAGGCTTCCACCCGACAGATTCCTGCGGGCAGTTCCCGTTTCAAAAACCTTTCTCCGATAGATTTCTATAAAGAAGGGGCTTATTATAAGTACACGTACGGGGCAACTACCGACTACCAGGAAGCCATTAAAATACGCAATAAAATAAAAGAAGATTTTGAAGGGGCTTTTATCGTGGCTTTTAAAAACGGCCAAAAGATGGAACTCTCTGAAGCCATCTCCGAATATAAAAAGAACAAATAAACGTTGAGAAACTTATGAAATACTTTACGAAAGAAGTTAAAATCGGCTTGACCGGCGCTGTGGCTAAACGCGCCCTCCTCGCCGCACTCTTTATCGGACTCAACTTCTTGAAGGGCATTAACCTGTTCAAGTCCAGCAATTCCTATTACATAGAATTTTCGGACATCAAAGGATTGGCCAAGTCCGGCCCGGTGTTGGCCAACGGATATAAAATAGGTACGGTGCGCGATATCCTTTATAATTACCAACTGCCGGGGCACGTATTGGTAGAAATCAGCGTAGACGAAAGCATGCGCCTGCCCAAGGGTACAAAAGGCACATTGGTTACTGAAATGTTGGGGGGATGTAACCTCAACCTTTTATTGGGCAATCCCGAAGACGGCCATTACGCTCCGGGCGACACCATACAGGGAGACGACACCAAGGGGCTGATGGACAAGGCCGCCGACATCGTCCCGCAAGTGGAACAAATCATGGGCAAAGTGGACACACTTTTGACTACATTGAATACGTTGGCTGCCAACCCGAATTTACCAAGCATTATGGAAAACGCCCAAAGCATTACGGCCAACCTGAACCAGAGCAGCCGACAACTGAATCTGCTTCTGCGTAACGACCTGCCGGAACTGACGGGAAAGATGAGCCGTATAGGCGACAATGTCATTACCCTGACCGACCATATGAACGAACTGGATCTGCAAGCCACTTTAAGCAAAGTAGACACGACATTGGGTTATGTGCAGCTCATGACCGAGAAAATGAACCGCAAAGACAATACACTGGGACTATTGCTGAACGACAGTGCTTTGTATAACAATCTGACTCATACGGCGGGCAGTGCCAATAACCTGCTTATAGATTTGAAAGAAAATCCGAAACGCTACGTACACTTCTCGCTTTTCGGACGTAAGAACTAACCTCGAAAAAACAGAGGCCGCAAGGCTTGTAAAGCCGGATACCCGATTAAGGTGTCCGGCTTTGTATTTTCCGTCCCGACTACCCCCGGAAAGCCTATCCTCCGGCAAGACAAACACTTAGAGAAAAGCAAGCAAAAAGCACAATTTTATTTTTTTATTTTTTATCATTCTGACTGCAAGGGAATTAAAACGTCTTTAGCATCTCGTCCTGAACTGAAGGCTTGTTTTTATCGCGGAATATTGCGAAATTTGCAGCGTAGAAGTATATAGGAAGTTCATCGGATAAACACAAAATCTAATGGAAGGTTCAGCGCAATCGTTATGGGAACGTTGTCTGCCCATCATTCGCAATAATGTAGACGAGAAACAATACAGGACATGGTTTGAACCGATTCAGATCATCTCTTTCGAGAAGCAAGTACTGACATTCGGCTTGCCAAGCCAGTATTTTTATGAATTCTTGTCGGAACATTTCGGCCGGCTGATATTCTCCGTCGTACGACGAGTTTTCGGAGAAGGAACGCAGTTGAAATACAGCCTGATGGTAGACCAGACCCATCATTTGACCGTAGACATCGAGCCGGTCAACACACAGCCTCTGACGCCCCGTGCCAAGATACAGGCAACGGGTAGCAACAGGGCGCCCAGTCCGTTGCAGGCTCCCATGCCTCAGGATTTGGATCCTCAGTTGAACCGAAACTACAGTTTTGAAAACTTCATCGAAGGAGTAAGCAACAAACTGCCCCGCTCCGTAGGGCAGGCTATAGCCGAACATCCGAAACAGTCTACATTCAATCCTTTGTTTATCTACGGAGCTTCCGGTGTGGGAAAGACTCATTTGGTAAACGCTATCGGGGCCAAGATCAAAGAACTTCACCCTACAAAGCGTGTACTGTACGTTTCCGCCCACCTTTTTCAGGTGCAATACACGGATTCCGTACGGAAAAACACCGTAAACGACTTCATCAACTTCTACCAGACTATCGACGTACTGATTATCGACGATGTGCAGGAATTTGCCAGTCTGACCAAGACCCAAAACACGTTCTTCCACATATTCAACCATTTACACCAGAACGGACGACAACTCATCCTGACATCCGACCGACCGCCCACAGCCTTGCAAGGCATGGAAGAACGGTTGCTGACTCGTTTCAAATGGGGATTATTGGCCGAACTGGAGAAGCCGAACCAACAGCTTCGCCATGATATTCTGGAAAACAAAATACGGCAGGACGGCCTGAAAATACCGGAAGAAGTCATCGACTTCGTTTCGGAAAACGTGAACGACAGCGTACGCGAATTGGAAGGTATCGTCAACTCTCTCATGGCTTACTCCGTCGTATGGAACCGCGACATAGACTTGCCTTTGGCGGAACAGATTCTTAAACGTGCGGTAAAACAGGAGAACAAACCGGTGACCATAGATTTCATACTCGACAAAGTGTGTGGGTACTTCAATGTCAAGCAAGAGGACGTGTTCACCAAATGCCGCAAACAACCCGTAGCGCAGGTACGGCAAATAGCCATGTACTTGGCCCAAAAACATACCAATCTGTCATTAGCCCGTATCGGTTCGCTGATTGGAAAACGCACACACGCCACGGTATTGCATTCTTGCAGCGTAGTAGAAGACCGGCTGCACGTAGACAAGGCATTCAAATCCAAAATGGATGAAATAGAAAAGCTGCTGAAACAACGGTAAGCTTTCTATTTTAAAGAATTTAGGAGGTGTACCAAATGCAGGTTCCCCTTATATTTTTGATATGCCTCCTATACTTTCCTGAACGGCCGTTTTAGTTTTGCCCCTTGTTTTTTGAGCGACATCAGGCTTTATGTCCTTATTGACGATTCCGAGCGCAAATGCAAGATGGAGGGAATACCTTTTATATAAATCTTCGCAAAAGCCCTTTTCTTAAATCCGTACCCGAAGGGATTTGCAGTTTTTTCCGGATATTGGAGCGCTGACAGTTTATATTCGACTCTTTCTTATCCAATATGTTGCACACATCTTTCATGCCATATCCCTTGAGAATGAGCGTGGCTATCTCACATTCCGAACGGGACAGTTCCGGAAAAACCAGATCCATTTTCTCATAATCGATATGGGTCTGTTCATACCAAGTCATGATATTGTTTTCCACATTCTTCTGCGCCTGCAAGCCTTGCTTTTCCATCAGGATATTCATCAGCTCATCCATCTGTTTCTCCGGAACGCCCTGCGTATGTGCCAACTGTATGTATTTTCTGATATCTTTCTTGTTGACGTGCAGCAACGACAGCAGGCGGTAACGGCTGCTTTGCAGGTTTTCATTCTCCTTGGTCACGATAGCCAGATGATAGGACAACGGTTTGGCCATTAGTCCGACAAGCAGGAATATGATAATGAAAGGAAATACGACGTTTGACAATATGACATTGCCTGACAAGACACAGCAATAAATATAGGTGAGGAAGGTCGTAAAGACCAACGGCCAGACATATCGGCTCAAATAGCCAATAATACAGAAAAAGATGATGGCACCCAACAATATCATATCCCCGATAATCAAGGTCACATGATAATAAGTGATATGATGGGCGGCATATATCATTTCAGCCAACGTGAAAGCCTGACAAATAAACATCAGCAAGATCAACGAGGTTTTCAGAGACATCCGTTTCTTGATAAAACCCAGGTAGATAAACAGAATCGACAGCAGATGACACATATTAGCCACATAAAAATAGCTACCGTAAGGGCCTGACACACCCAACAGATTGATGTCCAGTATCAGCACGCTGCCCACCGTGGCATAAATATAGATAAACAAGCGCTGCTTGTCTACAAAAGAGTTTTCGATATACTGCCTGAAAGCTACCGGAATAATACGGTGTATATTTTTAAGATAGGTTGTTGCCTTCATGTTGTTCCTTTTTTTACAATCTCCAGCAAGGTTTCTCTCAAGTTATCACCTTTCTGCAATTTCAGCTCCGCCCGTATTTTGGTCCGCTGGCACGTGATGTTGGAAGGAGCCTTGTTCATCAGATAGGCTATCTCCGACACCTTTTTACCAGCTATAATCAACTGGCAGATTTCATATTGCGTGGGCGACAGTGTGGGACATGCCATTCTGAGCGGGTCCTGCCGATTCTGCAATTGCCTGTACCACTCTTCTGCATCTTGCCTGACATCCTGTTGCGTCTCCTTGCCTATCAGTTCCATCAGTTTGTCGGTCTGCAAAGACATCAGGTCGTTCTTTCCAGCTAGTTGCAACAGGCAAAGCATGTCGGATTTCGTCATATTCGAGAGCGATAAAATGGTCTGATGCGTGTTTTTTATTTCCCTGTTTACCGTAGTCAGATGCTTCAGCAGTATGATAAGCCTGTTGCCCAAGATGGTAACTATGGTTATTATCATGGCTAATATGCCAAACAGATTGTTCAACAAAGGACAACCGCTTTTCAGGCAGCAATAACCGTATGCCAAAACAGTAGACAAGGCTATCACATAAGAAAGTCCCCTAAGATACGCACAGATAGCAAAAAACAACATGATGGTCAACATCACCATGCTGCTCACGATGGCTTGCAGATAAAAGTCGGGAGCATCGTGTACCAAAGACACCATAACGATTATGTTGAACACCACGCACAACCCGATACTGACAGACAAAGCGGTGGAAAGTAATATCTTTCGGAAAAGGAAAGCGATAAACGTTCCGGTAAACAACACATTTATAAATATTCTAAACGGCAACAGAAACATCCATCTTTCTCCCATCCATCCTACATACTGCAACAAGAACAAGGCTGAAATAATCAAGACCAGACACAGATAGATGGAAAGCCGCTGCCAATTTACGAAGTTGTATTCCAAATCACAGGAGAAATAGTCCCATATCTTCCGTCGGATATTGCTAAAAGTCTTGAATAGTCCCATATTGTGCTTTTTGTAGTATCTTAACGGCTACAAATATAATCATTTTTAATATAACACTAACTATTTTAAGGCCTTTTTTAAGGTCGGTTAGTATCTTTTTGACCCATTCTCCGCGCCTTTGTTTCAACACCAAGCCATCTCGATGGCCTAAAGACACTAATTTTGCAAGACCATGTATTTAATATAATTTTTTAAAAGAAACTGAGATAAACTTGAAGAACAACGACATTCCTTTACATGGAAAAGTGCTTCGAACAATAATCATTAAAACGAGAATATATTTATGAACATGAAAAAAATGACAGCTGTATGTGTGTTGCTGGCAAGCGGTGGTCTGCCGCATGCCTTGGCAGACAGTAGCAGCGGGCTGCCCGGCCAAAGCGTGAGCAGCCAAATGGCAGCGTCGACTGTGCCTGACGAAGAAGGAGGCGGAGAAGTTGGCGGAGATGGAGAAGGAGGAGAAGAAGTTGACCCGCCTGCTCCGACTGTGGATAAAACCCAATTGGCAGCAGTTATAGCAGAGGCAAATCTTTCTATCTACCCATATGTGAAAGACCAGGCCATTGAGGCACAAGAAGTCTTTGATAACGAGGAGGCCACCCAAGAAATGGTAACCGAAATCACACAGAAATTGACTGATATAATTAACAACGCCAAGAATTTAGAAGAGAATACCTTTCAAGCAGTCGATGAAGAGACGCTAAAGGCTAAATATTTCGAATTCTATGGCCAGCCGGTAGGTGAAGAAGCGGCAGCAAATGCCTTTACCCAATCCGATTTCGGAGAACTCAACCAGATGGTCAAGGATACGATAAACTATCTTCTTCCTGATTTTGCCCAAAACGAAGACGAGCGGAATACTATCCAAACGGGGCTGGAGCGTCAGTTTAAGATTTGCATCGCACGTTCCAATAGCCTGTTGGTAGACTATAGTAAAATCTTAATAGATTTGATAACCAAGATAGACAGTGAAAATTCCGTTTACCAAGAGTTGACATCAGAGCAGATCTACATTACAACTAAAAGTTGGGAACATCAAGAGATGTTAGTGGAGGTTATTCAATATGTCGAGCCGGGAAGCAAACTACGGAAACTAAATAAAGATGGTGAAGAAGAAGGTCCGGAAGGCAGTGAAGGGCCGGGAGAAGGTGAAACCCCGGAAGATGACGGACCGAAATATGACATAGAGCTTGTATCTGAAACCCATGATGTCTATATAATAAGTACTGCAGTCAACTGCAATATCACCACCATCAAAGACAACGGCAATATTTTGGGTACACTCATTGCATTGACCGACCTGAAAATCGAGGCTCAAAAGAGCAGCGATGAAGCATTGGAAACTTTAAACCAATATTTTACGGCAGAGGAACAAAACGGTGCTAACCAAGAATGGCAGAAAGTCAACGCCCTGATAGAAACGTTAAATGAAGTCATTGCCGAAGCTACCGAAGCAAACGACATCCATAACGCACAAGCCAACGTGAACGAAGGCCTCAACAACCTGTCCGTTTTATCGAATGAATGCCGCACGGCATTGCAAGACAAACAGAACGAAGCCAACCAACTGTTGGGCGTGCTGGCTGACCAAGCCGAGGAGGGGAAAGACAACCACCACCAGCAGCTTCAGTCCATCATTACGGATGCCACCACCCTGCTCAACAGCGAAAGCAAGGTGTTGTCTGCCTATACCGGAGCGACCGAAAGACTGGACGCACAAATTGAAACGGAAACAGCCTATTATCAGGAATGTGCCAAGCGATTAAAGGATTTGATTGGAACTGTCGAAGACTGGAATAACGATAAAAACGACCCGGATTTGACTATTGCCCTGCAAACTGCAAAAGAAAAATCAGCCTTGGCTGCCGAGATGCAATTGACAGACACCAATATCAACCAGGCCGTCACCGACCTGCAAGAAGCATACGACTTGGCACAAAACCGTTATAAAGCACAGGATGAAATCAACAAACTGCAAGACTGCATCGACACTTATGGCGATGAAGACGGTCGTCTGGCCGAATTGCAGGAAAAGGCCAAAAACGTATCCAACAGTACGGCCGGAGAGTTGTGGGATGAAATAGCACAGGCTATTAAAGATACGGAAGACCTCAGCAAGGCATGCCACAACGAACTGGAAGAGATGATTAAAAGAGCCGAAAGATATTACGGCAGATGGCAGGCTACGCTGGGAGATAGACTGAAAAAATTGAAGACGGAAATTGACGACAAAAACCGATTACTGGAAACAGAGAAGAATATCGCAAACCTGAAAAAAGCCTATACCGAGCTGGATAACGTGTACAGGGAGACCGGCGGTTATTCCGACCCCTACGAATACCAACAGGCTCTGAGCAGTCTGATAGACGAAGCGGAAGAGATACAGAAGAAGTATAATTATGCCTCTTTGGGTGATGCCATTACAGCTTCCAAGAGTGTAGTAGGCAGCGAAGACACTTATAAGTTGCAACAGCAATACAATGTGCTGCAACGCGAAATCAATCAGACCAAAGAACAATATATTCTATTGACCCAAAAGTTGGACGAATATATTGCCGGTCCGGTCAAGGACAAAATGACGGCGCGCTATGCCGGTGATATACCCGAAGACCAGGCTGCATTGATAGAAAAGGTGAAAGCCGACCTGCAACCGTCTCAAGAAACTGAAGCCGTTGAAGGCGACCGTGTATGTACGGACATGAAGGTATTGCAAGAATACCAGAACAGTTTGCAAAACATGCTGACCGCGGTAGACGCCGCATGGAACAAGGCCGTGTCCGATTTGGAAAAGGCAGTCAATGAAACCAAACTGACCTTCGACCAGAACTATCCCGACAACGAAGAGCTGGAAACCGCCATCTACAAAGCACAAACCGTACTGGATGAAATCGACACAGCCCCATATCAGATTATTGCCAATGTGCAAACAGCCATCACAGATTTGGACAACGCGCTCATAGCAGTGGAAGGGCCTTTGCGCCGCGGTGTGGCCAACAGTTGGTTGGAAGTTTACACAAATCTGAATGCCGACATCGATGTGTACGGGTCCGATGAAAATTCCGTACCCACTTCCAATGCCAAAAAATATGTGGAAAGCAACCGGGAGTTGGCCGATGAACTGAGTCAGACCGAGGAAGATATACGTTACAACATGACCACCTTGGTGCAATGGCAGGAAGAAATCAAGACGGTGGCACAAGTCTACGGTGAATTCTGCAAGGCATCGGACGTGCTGAGAAACAGCGTAGCGGATGCCAAAGAAGACCTTCGGACCTATTATGGCGACCGCACGGAAGATACCCACATCCAACTGGCCGTAGACAAAGCCGAATGGGCCATCTATGAAAGCTACAACCAGGACTCTTTGGTGTTCTACAACTTAGCGTTGAAAGACTCCGTGGCTTTGACCCGAAAAGATTATCAGGCCGCACAATCCGAGTTGCGTCTGGCCCGCAACATCGCCAACAACAAACACAATGTGTATTACGGCAAGGCTGTGACAGAATCGGATATTCTGACGGTGGTCAAATCTGCCGACACCTATATTAAAGAGGTAAAGAATATCCATCAGTTACAGGAGATGACCATAACAGTCGACGGATGTTATGCAGACATACAGGCAGCATGCACCCAACTGGAAGAAGAAATCCAGACTTGGATAGACCGTGCCGAAGCGCTCAACCTGTTGATGCAGGACGATGCGTTCGACAACAGCATAGCCGAGGCCATCAATGCCCGTTATACCCAAGACGGCAGAATCACAGCCATCGAGGAACATATGGGAACGTTGAAGCAGGCCTGCGAAGCGCAGTCAGGCAAGTATGACGGCGCACGTCAGGCATTGCAGGAAGGTGTGACGGCGGCCGAAGCCCTGTGGGCACGCACGGAAGACGAAGCACTGGCCACCCACATTGCCACCGCCCGGGAACTGTTAGCTCAATCCGACCCCGAAACGGAGAGAACGGCACGCTATGCCGACCTGACAACGGCATCGGACGCCCTGACCGCACGCATGGACGAAATCAAGGAAGAGTTGGGGACGAAATCAAGGAAGAGTTGGACACGGAAATCGGACAGGCCCGCAGCGCATTGGCAGAAGCCCGCAATACGGCTATCGGAAAGCACAACTATTATTATGGTGTATCGCAGACTGAATCCGAGATTCTGAAAGTTTGCCGCGAAGCGGAAAGCTATTTGGAATCCGACGACATCGAAGCCGTCCGCCAGATGACGGAACAGGTGCTCCGCAGCTATCTGGAAGCCTCTGTCAACTGTGCCGACCAGGAAGCCCGTGCAGCCGATATGCTGAGAAAATCCGCTTCGCTCTCCGTACTGATGGAGAACAAGGAGATGGCAACCCTGGCCGCAGCGGTAGAAGAGGCTTGCCGTGTGCAAGACGGCCGTCTCACCGCCCTGAACGCCACCCTGCCCGGATTGACCGACCGCGTGGCCGAAGCCGGACAACAGTATGACGCGGCAGCCTTGCTGCTGTCCGACTCCATAGCCATGGCCAAAGACTTGCTGCAAGAGGTTACGGACGCCGAGTTGCAAGACGTGCTCAGCCAGGCCGAAAAGGCATGGAAAGCCGCCGACAAGCTCTCAACCGAGGCCACGACTTATGCTTTGTTGCAAGAGAACCTCAAGATGCTGTCCGACGAAATCAAGCGCGTCCTCAAGGAACTGGATCCCGACAGCATCGGAATGGTGAAAGCCGACGGTCGCAAAGTGCCGGTGTACAACTTGCAGGGACGATTGCTGAAACATGTAGACTTGCAGGCCGAGGATGCCTTCCACGAACTGCCCGACGGCATCTATATCGTAGGCAACAAAAAAATGCATATCAAACAAAAGTAATCACTAAAAATAATAGATATGACACAACAATCAGTAAAATGGAAATGGTTCAGCCTGTTCTGGCTCATGTGGCTCGGCATGGCTGCCCCGATGCTGGGAGGGGACATCAAGACAGGTGATATACACCTTCCGAGTACTTTCAACCCCGATGGTTCTTATACCGTCACCATTCCTTTTTATCATGACGACGGATATGACGAATGTATCGATAAAAGCAGGGATTCATATATATCGGTTATTATAGATGGCGATAAGGAATACAAACTGTGCTGGTTAGGCTCTACCATACAAGACGAAAGTAGCAAGTATTGGTATGAAGTCAGAAGAATAAAGAGCGGAGAGTCTAACTATGACCCTATGCCAACAAATAATTGGAAGATGTTAGCTGACGGTGAAGAGGTCGGCTACGACTATCTTAAAAGAACCTGCACTAAAAGCGGTTATATGGCTAAAGCCACGCTAACTTTTTTTCTGCCGGCAGATATTATTACAAAATCACCGGAATTTTATGTCTACTTGGATATTTGGGGAAACACCATATTTTGCGAGGATTATACATTAACCGAAAAAGAAAAAGCAAATTGGAAAGGCAAGTATCCGATACCTGAAATTTCCACACATGAACTTGCAAGTAAAAAGCATACTCAGGAAATTACTGTAAAAGTCGGAGCACATGACCAGGCCAAAGAGATAAAATACATTGAAACTGAAAGTGGCAAAAGCACAACCGGCAATACTGCTACATGGGAGTTTGACATGAACAGTTCCAGAGAAGTGACTTACAAAGTGGAATACAAATTGAATGACTGTGCAACAATTACAAAAGAAAACAAGGTCATTTTGTACCATTATCCTAAAACGATAAATTTCAACGCGAAAAAAGCCAAAAACGGAGGAGTGGACCTCTCATGGGACGTTGACCCTATAAGGGGTTCAAAAGACCGGCAATATACAGCCGGAAAATTCATTATAGAGAAAAAAATAGGAGATGGAACATATAAAGAATTTATCACATTAAACAGTGATGTCCGGTCTTATTATGACCCCGATGTATTGCATTCTCCCAATGAAGAAATAAGCTATCGCATCAAGCGTGAAAATGCACATAAAGACTGGCCTTTTGATGCAGAGGCAACCATCAATCAGCCTTTGAAGCACAGTATCGTATCGGAGTTTACTTCCACACGCCTGATGGAAGCCCGTCAGGTAGAACTGGAATGGTTGTGGAACTACAATCCGAAAGACAATTCCACCGTGGTGCTGGAAGAAGGTTCGCAGTTTGTGGTGACGCGCGAAGTGTCGCTCGACGGCAAGAACTTCAACTTAGACGAAGAGACGCGGTTTGATTGCAGCGAATTTCTGACAGATACAGTCTATACCAAAGATAAAAAAAATCTGATATGTAAGAAAACCATCATCATTCCGCAGAGTTGTGTGCTCTACCGCTGGAAAATACGCTTGCAGCCTACAGAAGGGCATGAAACCCACTACAAGCCGCAAGAAGACATTTATGCCACACACAACTTCCAGCCCATGAGAAACGAATCGGGCGATGTGGAACGCGATGAGGATGGCAAAATTGTTTATGAAAACAGACCCGAAGGTTTGAACGACAGCGAGATTGCCAGTCTGGAATATTTCAACGCCTCTCACGGCTATTTCGGCGACCGAGTGGAATTGGACTGGAAGGTAGCCGAAGGTTCCGGTTCGCTGGATGTGTTCTCCGTGCAACGTAGGGAATACGGCGAAGCCGACAGAACCAAGAACCCTTATGTGCAGATTGCCACCGTAGAGGCACTGAACGGTATCGTGAACTATGCTTATACCGATACCAAGGCTGTGCCGGGCAAGGTGTATGAATACTTGATAGAAGGTTCCAAGGAATGCGCCAACGAAGAGGTGAAGACCGAAGATTACAGCTATGGTTTCACCACGCCTACGGGTAACATCTACGGACGCCTGACCTTCGACAGCGAAAACGGACAGGCCGTGGCCGGTGCGGAAGTGCGTCTGGAAACCAAAGCCGACATCAGCGGCAAGAGCTATGCGTTCGACGGCAGCTATTATCTGGAGGTCAACGACAGTTCTTTCCTGAAAGGCGAACGCACGGACAGCATCACGTTCCAGCTCTTTGCCAAGATAACAAACCCGATAGCCGAACAGACGCTGCTGGAAAAAGCAGGCATGTATAGACTGTATGTAAAAGACAATGGTTTGTACTTCCTGGTGGGTAAGCAAGGCGAAGGTCTGAAAGCCGAAAAGAGCGTGACCGAACTGACGGCGGCATCGGACTACATCCAGATTACCGCAGTCAGCGCACCGGAAGGGCTGAGCCTGTATGTCGACAACGAACCGGTAGGTTCCGCAGCAGCAGTCGGTGCGGTGGAAGGCACAGACGAACCGTTTGTCATGGGACGCAACCTGAACGCAACCTGAAAGGAAACATAGACGAAGTGCGTGTATGGAACCGCTCGTTGACAGCCGACGACATCACCCGGACTTTCGACAGCTATCTGGCCGGTGACGAAGACGGCCTGGCGGGTTACTGGAACTTCAACTATTCTACCACGAAAGAGTTCTATGACTTTGCCCACAAGGATTCACATTATTATATGAACGACGGACGTATACGCAACACAGAAAACGGCGTCTTTGTCGAAGCGGTGCTTTCCGACGATACCCCGTCCATCAACCAGCTGAACTATAAAGACTATACGGACAGCGACGGTTCATACTATCTGGCCGGTGTGCCTTATATCGGCAACGGAACGCTGTATGAAGTCATTCCGCGTCTGGGCACGCACGAGTTCTCCCCCACCAAACAACAGGTGACGCTGAGCGCGACGAGCGTGAACCACAATGTGGGCTTCGTGGACAAATCTTCGTTCCCCGTGAGCGGAACCATCCGTTATGAGGGCAGTACGATTCCCGTGCAGGGCGTGCAGTTCTATGTAGACGGTGTGGTATGCTCCAACAGTAAGGGAGAAATCATCACCACCGATGCCCAGGGTAAATTCCAGATTTCCGTTCCAGTGGGCAGACACGAAGTGAAAGCCGTATTGGCCAACCATACGTTTGCCAAAGGCGGACGCATCGTAGATGACTATGGCAACGACATAAACTATCAGGAACCTCTTTCTGAATTGGAACTGACAGACCAGACCAAGGTACGCCTTATCGGCCGTGTGGCCGGTGGTGTGGTACAGGAAGGACTGAAAAGGGGCATTCTTTTTCTGGGCCATTCTTTGTCTACCAACAACTTGGGTGACGGTGTTTATGTACAGCTCACTTACGAAAATCCGGCTTATCAGCTAAACGAATCTCAGGAAGCGATTACGGAGACCAAGGAACATCTGGTTTCCGGCAAGATGAAAGACGAAGGCTACCGCCCGGAAGACGTGAAGAAAAGCCAAGTGGAATTCCGTCCGGAAAGCAATGTGGTGACCATCCGCCCGAATGCAGAAACGGGTGAGTTCATCGCCGACCTGCCTCCGCTCGACTTTGCCGTGAAGGTTTCCGTTCCCGGCGACTATTACAGCAACATCTCCGGCAACAACAGCAAGCTGAGCTTGTCCGACGCCTTCGTGCCGCAGAAAGAAGTGCACGAATACATCGACTCCATTCTGGTCAACAACAAATGGGACAAACGCAGCTATTCCGACACGGTCGATTACAACAAGAAGCAGTTGTTCATCGCCCGCGTGAAACCGGTGGTCAGCGTGGAACAGACCAGCGGAATGACCGCCACCGTGCCCTATTTCGGTGACGCCGAGATTTCTTATCTGGAACATGTCGGCGACGGTTCACAAACGTCCAAGCTGAAGTTGTATGAAGAAGACGAAACCACCAAGGAAATATCTTATAAATTGGGACTTCCCGTATTCAGCCAAGGCAACAAATATCGGCTGAAGGCTTCCGTATATGAAGAATATCCGTATTTTGATGCCAGCGGAAAGGTCGCTTCAGGCAAAATATCCGACAAGGTGAGCAGCACGGATGCCGTAGTGTCATTCCAGACCACGATGAACAGTTCCAACAACGTGGAAAGCGTGGTGGCCGACTCTACGGGTGTGGCTTACTGGTCGTTCGTGGCCTCTAAGGTGGATTTGACCACTGCCAGCGCCAACATCAACGTAAAGGCCACGGTGGGCAACCAGGACAATGCCACGTCCATCAACTGGACCAGTCCGTTCGACGAGAAGAGCAATAAGGTCATCATGAAGGGTTCTGTCAGCAAGGGCAGCAACTTCGTGACAGCCGGACCGGACAAACTGTTGGCCGTACTCCGCGACCCCCCGGGCAGCAACTCCTACTCTTATCTGGAAAAGGGAACCACCTTTACGGAAAGCACCACCTACAACGGTACGCTGACACAAGAAGGTGAAGAAACCATGACTACGAATGTGGGTTATGAACTGGTGACCTTTACCGGTGTCGGTGTGGGTACGATACAGTCCATAGAGCAGACCAACTCGGGCGAAGTGAGCATACAGCACTCCGAAGAGTGGAGCGACTCGAACACCAAGACTTCCGTAACCACCACTACTACACAGTTCAGCACCAGCGATGACGAAGACTATGTAGGCGCCATGGGCGACGTGTTCTTGGGTTATAGCACCAACCTTTCTTATGGTTCTGCCGATGCCATCACATTGGTAGACAAAGGACAACTTGAAGCTGCGGAGCAAACCAGCAAGTATGAACCATATGATATTGTAGATATAGAAGGCACCGGTTACGCATTGGTGAAAACCACTTCTTTGGAAGCCGGAACCTCTTTTGCCACGCTGTTTGCCTATCCGCAATATCACATCGAATCGAGATTGATTCCGGAACTGGAGACATTGCGTAACAGCTTCCTCCACAGTAAAGACGAAATGTCGGAATCCCGCTTCCAGGCCGAAGCCAACGCCACCGGCAAACCTATCTATGTATCTTTGCTGAGTCCTGATAATGAAAACTACGGTCGCAGCAATGCCGACAAAGTGTTCGAAGATGCCCCCGACTATTATAAGAATGGAGGAACTCTCTTCGACGGACCGAGCTACAAAATCTATTTCCCGGCAGAATACGGACAGCGTTCGGACACCATCCACACGCTGAACCAATCTATGGACAATTGGATTGCCCGTCTGGAAGACAACGAGCGCGCCAAAGTGCAGGCCATTGAAGACGGCGAACTGATCCAAAACTTCTCTATGCAGGCCGGTGCCTCTGTGGAATACAGCCGCGGCTATTCCAACGTGACCAACACGACTAACAGCTTCTCTGTGGTCATCGGCGGGGGGTGGGTGCCCCGGATTTGCCACCGACGTGGAATTTGACGCATTGGGTACCGGTTTCGTGTTGGAAATCGACGAAAGTCTGAGCACTACGCAAGGAGAAGAAAGTTCGAGCGAGGAAGAAGCCGCTACCATGGTAGGTTTCGTACTGGCCGACAGCGGCAACGACTATCTCTCGGTAGACGTATATCAGGAACCAGGCGGTAAAAATGAAGATGTAGGAACCGGTGACATCGATTCCAAAGACCTGAACTTGTCTACTTTCATCTTCCGCACACGTGCTGGAGCCACCTCCTGCCCGTATGAAGACGAAATCGTGACCCAATATTACAAGCCCGGAACGGTCATCAGTGAAAAAACACTGCAAGTGGAAATACCGGAAATTGCCGTGGAAAATGCATTTATCGAGAATGTACCCAGCGGCGAACCGGCTTACGTGACGCTTTACTTGCGCAACAACTCGGCCATCAACGAGGATGCCTGGTTCAACCTCATCGTAGACGACCAAGCCAACCAGTTGGGCGCAGGCCTGAAGATGGACGGAGGCGCCATCGGCAACGGACGTACCATTCTGGTTCCCGCTGGACAGACACTGACCAAGATATTGGAAGTGACCAAAGGACCGGGTCTGAACTACGACGACCTGCAACTGGTATTGGCATCACAATGCCAAGGCGACCCGACAGCCAACTTCCCGGCTGTGGCCGACACCGTAACTTTCAGCGTACACTTCAGCGTACACTTCACTCCAGCTTGTTCGGACGTGACAGTGAAGACACCGGGCAACAACTGGACATACAACACCGAGTTGCCTACCGAAAAGGATAAAAACGACCAGACGGTACATTACATGAATGTGGAAATCACAGACTTTAATGTGAATTACGACAACTTCAAGAGCATCCGCCTGATGTATAAGCCGAGCAGTGCTTCGGACGAAAACTGGGTGACGCTGATGAACTACTTCAACAATCAGGAATACTATGACGAGGCTGTCAAAGCCGGACTGAACGCCGAGATGATTAAGGCCGAAGACCGCGGAACCATCCGCTACAAGTGGTTCTTGGACGACATGCCCGACCAGTCTTACGACCTTTGCGCCGTAACGGTATGTAACATCAACAATACGGAAGTGGAGAATTTCTCCGAAGTCCGTTCGGGGGTGAAAGACATGTACCGCCCATGCCTGTTCGGAACTCCGCAACCGGCCAACGGTATCCTGACCATCAACGATGATGTCAAGATTACATTCAACGAAGCGATTGCCGCCGGTTATCTGAGCGAAAACAACTTTGAAGTAACCGGTATCAGAAACGGTACGCAAACGGCACATACCGTAGCCGTAGAAACCGACGGAGGCGACTCGTTCAGCAGCGAACTGGAGCGCAGCTTCCGTGGCAAGGACATCACAATAGAGGCATGGATTAACGTGCCCGAAGCCCAGGATGCGGTTATCTTCCGTCATGGCACGGGCGACGAAGCCTTGAGCTTCGGTATGACCAAAGACCACCGTATGACGGCTACCGTAAATGGAACGACCTATACTTCCGAATCGGTGGAACATGAAAACTATACCGACAACTGGAACCACGTAGCGCTGGTACTCGACCAGAACGAAGATTGTGAAACCGAAGGTAAGCTGACGCTGTACTACAATTTCACGGCTTGTCTGGAACGCGACAATGTACCGGTACACGCAGAATCTGCTGCCTATAACATGGCGGAAGGACTGAGAGGACAGATACATAATGTACGCGTATGGACCGAAGCCCGCACCAACGGACAGTTGCAGACACAGAGCAACCTGTTGCTGAGCGGCAACGAAACTGGACTGCTGTCCTACTATCCGATGGATGAAGCCGGAGGCAATATTCTGAAAGACAAGGCACGCGGACTGAACCTGAAAATGAACGGTGGCACATGGCTGTTGCCCGAAGGACGCGGACTGATGTTGAACGGTACGAACTCTTACCTGAAACTGAACTCCGGAAGTTCCGTAGTGGCCGCCCAGGAAGACAAGGAAACCGACTATACCATCGAATTGTGGTTCAAGGGCGACAAGGGCAACCGCGATGCTACCCTACTGGCCAGCGGACGTGCCGACGGTACGGACTGGGGCGGTTCGGAGAACCTCTTCTTCTTGGGCTTTGAAAACGGCGAACTGACTTACCGCAATAACGGACAGACCCTGAAAGCCAGCGGCGACTGGCTAGACAACAACTGGCACCATGTGGCGGTATCGGCCAACCGCATGACCGACCGCATACAGCTCTACACGGACGGTATGCTGAACATTTATGCTCCTGCTACCGAATACGGACAGATTGCTGCCGGATATATCTACACAGGTGTGACACCAGTGGCTGAAAACGGTACGAATGTCAATGTAGAGAAGTATTGGAACGGTAGTCTGGACGACGTCCGCTTCTGGAACCTCTACAAGAACGAAAAAGCAGTGGCTACCGGCATGAACCGCAAGCTCGACGGCAAGGAAATGGGACTGATGGGTTATTACCCGTTTGAAAAACATACGGTAACATCCGAGAACCTCCCGGTGGTACGCTTCTCATTGGAAGATGCCAAGGTACAGGAACTCTCTACTACCCATGTACCCGATGCCATTGCCGTAATCGGCGGAATGGAAATTGCAAGCATCGAAAGCGAAAACCGCGAGATTGTGGAAAATGCTTTCATGACTTCGCAGGTTGCTCCGGTCAAGGACAAGGGCGGTGTGACCGACCTGGATTTCGACTATGTAGTGAACAATGATGCCCTCATCATCACCCTCAAGGAAGAACCGGCACGGATAGAAAACACCACGGTGACCTTCACCGTATCCGGAGTACGCGACCTGAACGGCAATAGCACACAATCAGGTATCACCTGGACGGCCTATATTGACCGCAACCAGTTGAAGTGGGTCGAAGACGAGCAGAACCTGCAAAAGAACGTAGACGAACCGATGACCTTCACGGTAGACATCACGAACAAGGGCGGCAAGACGGAAGATTACAGCATCACCGGCTATCCGTCATGGATTGACGTAAGTGCCCCGACCGGAACACTGGCCGCCACACAGACTGCCCACATCACATTTACGGTGGACGAAAGCGTGAACATCGGAACGTATAACGAAGTGTTCTATCTGACCAATAGCGACGGCATTTCCGAACCGCTGAACGTCACCCTGAAAGTGAACGGCAAGCGTCCGGACTGGACGGTGAACCCGGCGGACTACAAGTTCAACATGAGCGTTTATGGGCAAATGAAAATCAACGGACGTTTCTCCAACGACACCGAAGACATGCTGGCAGCATTCGAGGACGATGTATGCGTAGGTGTGGCCACCAACGAATATATCAAAGTGAACGACATGTATTATGCCCTGCTTACCGTGTACGGCAATACCGGATCTCACAACAAACTCGAATTCAAGATGTGGGACGCTTCTACCGGAAAGATATATATCGTAGAACCTGAGACGCCTGTGGCATTCAAGGCCAACAGCATCGTAGGCTCGCCCAAAGTACCGGTAGTATTCTCCAACCTCGACAAGGTGCAGTTGGATGTGGCATTGAACAACGGATGGACATGGACTTCATTCAATGTCATGGACGAAGACATGAACGACCTGTCACAGGTATTGAAGAACAACGCATGGCTGTCGGGCGACGAAGTGAAACGCGAAGACGGCGGTGTGGCCACCTACGGCGCACAGACCGGTTGGGTTGGTTCACTCAACTCCTTAGACAACGAAGGTATGTTCATGATACGCTCTTCTTATCCGCAGACCCTGAGTGTTATCGGTAGTCCAGTGAACCCGGCCAACCATATCCTCGACATCCGCAGTGTGAACGAACAGGGCATAGCCGTATGGAACTACATCCCGTATCTGTCACAGGAGAACCTGCCGCTGACAGAAGCATTGGCAGGCTATGAGGCCGAAATGGGCGACGTGGTGAAGAGCCAGAGCGCATTCGCAATGTGGAACGGCAACCTGGGCTGGATTGGTAGTCTGACCTACATGCAGCCGGGACGCGGATATATGTTACAGCGCACCGGCACGACGACAGCAACCCTGCGCTATCCGTCTACTGAAAATCGTAAGGCCAAAGTGACAACCAAACGTAACGCAGCCGACGAAACGATGGAAAACCACGGTGTGGAAAACACCAACTATGCACGTACCATGTCTATGGTGGCAACCGTAGAGGGTGTAGAACTGGCCGAGGGTGATGTGCTCCGCGCTTATATCAACGGTGAACTCCGCGGAGAATCTCCGGTGATTTGCCAGGGAGGAAACGATGAGCCTCTCTTCTTCCTGTCCGTAGCCGGAGAACAGTCCGGAAGCATCGACATGACAGTGGAACGCCGGGGTGAAATCGTAGCTTCGGCAACGGATGCCGGCAGTTTCAACGCCGATGCCGTAGAAGGAACATACGACAACCCGATGGTGATTTCCTTCGACAGCCGCTACGACCGCGCCGTTTATCCGTCTCCGTTCTACAATGAACTGTTTATCCGCAAGCAGGTGGATGCAGCCGACAAGGTAACCGTAACCATCACCGATGCCAAGGGTGCCAAGATGGCTCTCTTGACGGATTGCAACGAAGGCGGACAGGTGGACATCCACTATACCGACGCCCTCAACCTCTCTCCGGGTGTCTATATGGTCAATATCTGTGTGAACGGCAAGGACAATGTTTACAAAGTCATCAAAGTGAAAAGATAAGTTTCAAGAGTGAAAAAGCAGCCGGAGCCGGGCCTCCTGTCCGCTCCAGGCAGCTTTACATTCGGCATCTTAATTAAAGAACAATTATGAAATATATGCAAATGAAATATATGTGGCTGGCATTGGCTGCCCCGTTGTTCCTCACGGCCTGTACGGAAGAGGACGACCATGCAAGCGTGCCGGAATACACCAAATTCGACTATCCGGAATGGGCGGCAACGGCGCGTCCGGAAATAGCCCTGCCCCCCACCTACTGGACAGTGGCCTTTGGCGGAGGAGTGGAAACGCCCGACTGGCAACCTACACAGGCCGCACCGATGGCTGCACCTAGATGGAAGAACCCCGACATGCACGTCTACCCTGCCAGCATGACGGCCATTATCCGAACATCGGACTACATCCGTCCCGACATCACGGCCGATGACCAACTGGCCGCTTTTATCGGCACGGAATGCCGCGGCGTGGCGGAACAGATAGAGGGAGCCGACGGCGAGACCCTCTACCTGTTGCAGGTGAAAGCCGACCAGAGCGAAGTGCGCGAAGTGGAATTCCGCTATTACAGTGCACGAAAGCAGGAGATTTTCATCGCCTCCGAACGTGTTCCCTTCGAGGCGGACATCACGATGGGAAGCGTGGACACGCCTACCGAGATGACCTGGAATTCACAGGGTGAACTCCCCTATTACATGGATGTGGAGGTGAGTGTAGACCTGAGTAGTTTTGACGATGCAACCGTGGCCGACGGCGATATGGTGGCCGCTTTCGTAGGCGACGAGTGTCGCGGCATGGGCACAGCCGAAACCGATGACAACGGCAACTTTGTGTTCCGTTTCCGTATGTGGGGACGTAACGTGTCGGAACAGTTTGCGTTCAAATATTACACCGCTACACTCAAGGACGTCTATACCTATGAAGTGCCGTTCTACATGCAGCATACCGGCAAGCAGACGCTGAACATCAATCTGGACGAACACGGCTTCATGGATCTCTATGTACGTCTGCCCGAAACCTTGCGCCCCTATATGCGCGAGGGTGACGACATGGCGGCTTTTGTCAACGGATACCCGTGCAGCATCGTACAGGACCGTCTGCAAGAAAACTACATGCTGAAGATGAAAGGACGCAAGGGCGACAAGGTGTCTTTCCGCTTTTACAGCGACTCGCTGAAGCATGTGTTTGCCACCCCCGACTGTGTGACCTATGCCGATGCCGGCACCTGGGGCAATACGACCGACTATCAGACGCTGCCGCTCGAAACGGCCTTCAAGCTCGTCAACATGCGCGCCGTATTTGCCGTGGAACACTATGAGGCCATCAACACCACGCTGGCCGAAGGCGACCTGCTGGCAGCCTTTGTGGGCGATGAGTGCCGCGGCGTGGCCAAAGCCGAACTGTATGACGGACAGCTGATATACGACATGCAAGTGGTCGGAACATTGGGAGTCAACGAAGAGTTTGTCCTGAAATACTATCATCCGGGCAACCGCTATATGTTTACCTGCAACAAAGTGTTCGATTTTGAGGCCGGAGGCGCCATCGGCAGGCGCAACCAGCCTATGGGCGCAACCAGCCTATGGGCATCACATTGCAAGTCATCGAATAAAAAGAAGAAAGCATGAATATAAAACATTTTTTACCAAGTGCCTTGCTTCTCCTGTCGGGAGCTACGGTTACAGCCCAGACACACGAGCCGTCTGTTTGGGAAGATTTCGGCAGTAATCTTTATATCGATGTCGGAGGCGGCGTGCAGACGCTCTTCGCTCCGGGCTGGAAGGATATAGCCTTCGGCAAGCAAATCACCCCCTCTTTCTCATTGGGTGTGGGCAAGTGGTTCAACCCTTTTTGGGGCATACATTTCGCCGCCGAGGGTTATAGTTTCAACGGCTTCCGACCGGGTGGCGCCTACGATCCTTTCTCGCCGCTCAACCGGGTGGATGTGGGTTATGACGGCTCGTTCCGTTACTACCTGCGCTATATGGGACTGAACGCCGACATCCGGTTCAGCCTGCTGAATCTGATTGCCGGACGGGAACGCAAGGGAGCGCCCTACGATTTGGTGCCCTATATCGGTATCGGGTATGCACACATGTTTGCCTACCGCGGTTCCACCAAGGAAAACCTCTTTACCGGACACGCCGGCGTGCGTAACCGTTTTGCCGTGCACCGCATGGTGGACGTGAACCTGGACGTGACCGCCGGATGGACGGACAATTATGTCAACCCCGTGACCGACCGATACATGACCTCCATGGCCGTACAGGTGGGCGTGAGTTTCTATCCGGGCAGACGTGCCTTCCGCAAGCCGACGGTGAAAGTTCCGGTAGAGACCTTCCGCTACCGCACGGATACGGTATTCGTGCGCGAAGTGCCGGGACGTGACAAAGTGATAGAGTTTGTACCTGACCACAGGAACATTCTCGGTGTGGTTATGGCATCCGTCCGGTTTGCCGTGAACCGCTCAATGGCATACAAGGGGCAGGAAACGCAAATCTACGAAGTGGCACGCTATCTGCGTGAACATCCGAAGGCCGTTGTCCGCATCGAAGGTTACGCCGATGCCACTTCCGGATCGGAAGACTACAACCACAAGTTGGCACAGCAACGTGCGGAATATGTACGCAAACAACTGGTAGACACTTACAAGGCCGATGCTTCGCGCATAGAGACCAAGGCTATCGGCACAGCACGGCAACCCTATGACGACACTACGGACACGCAATGGAATTGTGTAGCCATCATCCGCCTGATTAAGTAAGAAGAGAAAACCTCTGATACTTAAAAAAAGTGACGCATGCGAAGGTTTTTCCTGCATGCGTCACATCTTTTTTAGCCGACCCCATATCCGAGCCTTATTTCTTAATGACCTTGATGGTCTTCTGTATTCCGTCGCGATACAAATTCAAGAGATACATACCTTTACGCAAGTGCCCCACTTGCAATTCGGTTGTCCCCGCAGGCACTTCGTCCTGTGCCACGACGGCTCCCGACAATGACACCAAGCGCACGTTCCAGACTTTATCCGTGGCATTGGAAATGACAATACGACCATCCACGACCGTGCGTTCCACACTTAACGGACCATCGGTCTCGACCGCTGAAACAGAAGAACCACCCTTAGGCATAAGCACCACATTCATATAAGTTTCTCCGACATAACGGTAAATGTCACTCACGGCATACACCTTTTCAAAAGGCAAGTAGCCTTCAGCTTCCACTTTCATACGGATTTCGTCACCACGCACATCGGCCAAAGTCAGATAACCAGAAGCATTCGTCCGGTACACTTTACCATTCAGCGTCACGGTAGCCCCTGCCAGATTGTGCCCTTTTACGTTCTCTACTTCCAGTTCAACCAAGATACCCTCCTGCTTGCGGTCTATGTTGAGTTCCACGTCAGTCAAACGGCCTGCCTCCAATGTCACAGCCTGCAAATCGGATACATGCACATCAACCCCTTCGTAATCCGAAGCCGTGGCCTGTATGTCATATTGACCGGGGTCGAGTATGACATAAGTCGCCGTACTACTGCCCTCGAATTCTATCTCAGTGATGAAATCCCCTCCGGTGGACACATTGCAATAATCCGCCTCCAACCCGTCGGGCACAACGGTCTTCACACGGGCATATGCCAAACGACTGAAGTCCAATACCACCTTGTCCGATGCACCTTCTACGGTCTCATGCGCCACGTAATCAAGCTCTATGCCATCTTCTCCCGAATAAGAGGAATAACTGTTCCAGTTGAAAACATATTCCCCTTCCGGCAAACGGGTCTGGAACTTCGTCTCTCCGCTTTCAATGCGGAACTGCCACAGCCTTTCACCCCGGGACGTACTGACCTCGCACGTGAACGACCGCCCTTCCATGAAGTCCGGCAAGTTCGCCACGGAGACTTCGACCGGCACACTCTCCGTCTTTGACAAATCTATCTCAACCTCCTGCTGCTCCTCCATATCAAACGCACCGAGTGTCAGGAAGTCTACTTGCTGCGTGGCATAATCCTGCCTTTCCAACGCATAAGTGTATGCTCCGGTTTTCAAACCCAACTCGGCCTCCCATGTACCGGAAACGCCATCAGCACCTGTAACCGACATGAAATCAGTAGCCCGACTTTCTTGTCCGCTCATGGCATAAATCGTATAGGCATAACCTTCTTCCGCCCCTTTCAACTTGAAACGCATCGTCCCATAATCGGAGGAATGGAAAGCGCAAACCACGTCACGGTTTTCTGCCGTATTCACAAGCCCGTGAGCCGTTTCGAAATTCGTATTAGCATTGTAGCCGGGCTCCACTACATACTTATACAAGCCATCTACCATGTAAACGGAATAAGGGAAGTCTATATTATTCACATAAAATTCATTATACTCCATACCCACAGGCGAAATTATCAAGCTACCGCTTTGCACATCGCCCTCCGTACGGAACGTCACGGGTTTATACCCTTTGTCTTGGAAAGAATAATCCACAGTGGTAGTTTTCCCTGAAGCCGTAAAAGTAGCCAAATCCGTCGCAGGCGAAGCCAAATAGTTGCCTTCCATCTCAGGATAATAGTAATATGTACCGGGCTGAAGATATCCCTGCACGCTCCCCTGTTCATCGGTAGACAAATCTAAATTCGCTTGGAGAAGAATGACCTCGGCCTCGCCCGGTTTCCCCTCAGCATCTTTGACCTGAAAAGTGACCAGTGTCATATCATCCAATTTCTCCGCCGTAGTCACAGCTACATCTTCATCCTCTACGGTCACGTTACCGTTTTTCACATCTACGCTGATTCCTTCGGGCGTAAACGCAGACAGTTCATAAATGTACTCACCTGTACGCAGATATTCGCCGTCATCCATCTGCCGAATCTGCACACCGGGATAAGAGCTATTCCAACTGCTGCCATCGGAAAGTCCTATATAATCCAACTCTACATTGTAATCCTCCGGACTGCCCGACGTGAAACTCACATAATGATAAGGAGAGAAATCCGCATTCACTTCCACCGTCGTAATTTCCGGGTTGCCGAAATCAAAAAGTATCGGCCCTTCGTAAGAAATCGACTGGTCCGGCATGTAAAGCCGGATGAAGTTATCCTCGTAAGGGTTATAAGACAACTTGCCCTTGAAACTACTGGAAGTTGCATCCCAAACAAACCCATTCTCAGGCATCCCCTGCCCGTTGAGTTCAAGTTGCAACTGCGCCACGTCGAAACGCTCGGAAGACGACGGGGTGACCTTTATCACCGTAGTCAACTCTCTCACCTCGTCTTGGGCATAAGTCTGCATGCCTAAGAACAAGCACAATAAAAGTAAGATCTTCTTCATACACTTATTTTTTTAAAGTTGGTTTTATACGGCTTCAAAAATACTGAAACTCCGACAAAACAAAAAGGGAGGCAAAGCTTTTTTACCCCCCCCCGTTAGTTTATTTAACACAAAATAAGCGACGCATGCCTGCGCCCGTCAGTCTAAAAACCCCTGACGTTTCAAAGCCTCCAACATGCCCCGGCTCATAGCTTCGTTATCCTTACGGGTGTAACGGATATCCGTGAAGATTTGAGCCAGCGTCTCCTTGTGGTTGATTTCCACAAAATGCCTGTTCTCTGGTAATTGTTCTTTCGGCCCGTAATATCGGTCGATAGTTTCGGGGATATAGTCGTGATAGGTCTCTTCATGTACCACAGCCTCCAAAGGCAGACGGTCGGTCTGCTCGGGATGTTCATCGGGCCATCCGACGGTGAGTGTCGCCACCGGCATCACCAAGCGGGGCAACTGCAAAATGTCGATAATTTGGGACGGCATATATAAAGTCGTACCTAAATAACAAATCCCCAGCCCTTCCGCCTCGGCCAGATTGCAAAACGTCTGTGTAAACAACAGCGCATCCGTGGCGGCATTCAAAAATGAAAGAAAATTGTCATATCCGGGATGCGCCTTGCGCTGCTCCGCCCATTTGACCGTACGGTTGAAATCCGCACATATCGTCAGGATCACAGGCGCCTGAGTCACCATAGGCTGATTGAAATGCACCGGCGCCAAACGTTTTTTCATCTCTTCGCTACGCGTCACCACCACGCTGTAGAGCTGCATGTTCCCCATGGTCTGTGTCCTTTCCGACACCTCCAAAAGACGGCGTAACAACTCCTCATCCACCGGTTTTCCGGCATACTTCCGAATACTTCTACGGTTCTTTACTGTTTCCATGATTCATTCGTTTTTTACTTCGGGCAAAGATACACAAAATGATTCATAATAGATTAGATTTCAAAGGTTTTTATTTCATAAGATTTTCATTTTCGGATAACTTTTCCGATTCGCCAAAAACACATAATACTTATAATCAGGTGAATAACACACAAGAATGGAAAACTTTGCATGAAAAGACAAGATTTTAAGTTTTTCTTTTGGTCATATCAGAAAACATGTGTAGTTTTGCAACATCCTTCCGGATTGACCGCTATTGCTTCTACAAAATCTGATAACGGAATCCTAAAGTAAACCATTTAAATTCAAACAGTCGTGAAAGAGAAGACTTACAGTTATGACGAAGCCTTTGAGGCAGCCCTTCAATATTTCAAGGGGGACGAACTGGCCGCAAGGGTTTGGGTGAACAAGTACTCCATGAAGGACTCATACGGTCATATTTATGAAGTATCGCCCGAAGACATGCACTGGCGTATCGCGAACGAAATCGCCCGCATCGAGAATAAATATGAGAATCCGCTCAAAGCAGAAGAAATATTCGGACTTCTTGATCACTTCAAATACATCATTCCGGCAGGTAGTCCCATGACCGGAATCGGCAACAATCACCAAATCGCATCGCTTTCCAACTGCTTCGTCATCGGTCTGGACGGACAAGCCGACTCATACGGCGGCATCATCCGCATCGACGAAGAACAGGTGCAACTGATGAAACGGCGCGGCGGCGTAGGCCATGACTTGTCGCACATCCGCCCGAAAGGCTCGCCGGTGAAAAATTCGGCCCTGACTTCTACCGGCCTCGTTCCTTTCATGGAACGCTACAGCAACTCGACCCGCGAGGTGGCACAAGACGGACGGCGCGGCGCACTGATGCTGTCCGTCAGCATCAAGCACCCCGACGCCGAGGCTTTCATCGATGCCAAAATGACCGAAGGCAAAGTGACGGGAGCGAACGTATCCGTCAAGATCGACGATGAATTCATGCACGCTGCCATCGAAGGGCAATCCTACACGCAGCAATACCCCATTGACAGCTCGTCGCCCATGGTGGCCAAGAACATCAGCGCACAGGATTTGTGGAAGAAGATCGTGCACAACGCATGGAAAAGCGCCGAGCCAGGTGTCTTATTCTGGGACACGATTCTGCGCGAATCCGTACCCGACTGCTATGCCGATCTCGGTTTCCGTACCGTGAGTACGAATCCTTGCGGCGAGATACCGCTCTGCCCGTATGACAGTTGCCGCCTGTTGGCCATCAACCTTTATGCTTACGTGGTCAACCCGTTCACGCCGGAAGCCTATTTCGATTTCGATTTGTTCAAGAAACATGTGCAACTGGCCCAACGGCTGATGGACGACATCATCGACCTGGAACTGGAAAAGATTGAAATGATTCTCCAAAAAATAGACGCCGACCCGGAATCCGAGGAAGTAAAGGGCACGGAACGTCATTTGTGGGAAAAGATATACAAGAAAAGCGGACAGGGACGGCGTACAGGCGTAGGCATCACGGCAGAAGGCGACATGCTGGCCGCACTCGGCCTCCGTTACGGTACGCAAGAAGCCACGGACTTTGCCGTGGAAGTACACAAGACTGTGGCCCTGCAGGCTTACCGCTCATCGGTACAGATGGCCAAAGAACGCGGGGCGTTTGAAATCTTCGACGCCGAACGCGAAAAGAACAACCCGTTCATCAACCGTTTGCGTGAGGCTGACCCGGAACTGTATGAAAACATGGTAAAATACGGACGACGCAACATCGCTTGCCTCACCATTGCCCCGACGGGGACGACCAGCCTCATGACGCAAACCACATCCGGCATCGAACCGGTATTCCTGCCCGTATACAAACGTCGGCGCAAAGTCAACCCGAACGACCCTGAAGTACATATCGACTTCATCGACGAGACGGGCGACGCTTTCGAGGAATACATCGTCTATCACCATAAGTTCCTCACGTGGATGAAAATCAACGGCTACGACACGGAGAAACGTTACACGCAAGAGGAAATCGATGAATTGGTGGCACGCTCTCCTTATTATAAGGCCACGGCCAACGACGTGGACTGGCTGATGAAAGTCAAAATGCAGGGAGCCATCCAGAAGTGGGTGGACCACAGTATCAGCGTGACGGTCAACCTGCCGAACAATGTGGACGAAGAACTGGTCAATCAACTCTATGTGGAAGCCTGGCGTTCGGGATGCAAGGGTTGTACCATCTATCGCGACGGTTCGCGTTCGGGCGTGATGATTTCCGTGAAGAACGAGAAAAAACAACCGGAACTTCCCTGCAAAAGTCCCGAAGTGACGGAAAAACGTCCGCAGGTATTGGAATGCGACGTGGTACGCTTCCAGAACAACAAAGAAAAATGGGTGGCTTTCGTCGGACTGTTGAACGGCTATCCCTATGAAATCTTCACGGGTATTCAGGACGACGACGAGGGCATCGTCCTTCCGAAAAGCGTCATGAAAGGACGTATCATCAAGAATACGGACGAAGACGGCAACAAACGTTACGACTTCCAGTTCGAAAACAAGAAGGGATACAAGACCACCGTGGAAGGGCTTTCCGAGAAGTTCAACAAGGAATATTGGAACTACGCCAAACTGATTTCCGGTGTGCTGCGTTACCGCATGCCGCTCGAACACGTCATCAAGCTTGTCGGCTCGCTACAGTTGGAAAGCGAAAGCATCAACACTTGGAAAAACGGTGTGGAACGCGCCCTGAAGAAATACATCACGGACGGCACGGAAGCCAAAGGTATGAAATGCCCGAACTGCGGTCACGAATCGTTGGTATATCAAGAAGGATGCCTCATCTGTAAGCACTGCGGCGCCTCCAGATGCGGATAGGCTCTATGAAAGTGAAGAACAGCCGCATCCTGCTGCCCCGCGTACGTTTCTATGCCCACCATGGCGTGGATCCCGTGGATCCGCAAGAACAACTGACAGGTGCTTATTTCCACGTCGGGATAGAAGCCGACACGGATTTCAACGAGGCCATGCAGACCGACCGGTTGGAGGGCACAGTGAGCTATGCCGACTTATATGAAAGTATCAAGACGGAAATGGACATCCCTTCAAAATTATTGGAACATGTGGCGGGAAGAATCCTTCAAAGACTCTTCGACGACTTCTCTTCCATCAGCCGCATCCGTCTGACCCTGACCAAGGAAAATCCACCTATGGGGGCCGATTGCCGCGAAGCCGGGGTGGAAATCGAAGCGGAAAGATAAGAACCCGGACATCGGTATGAACTGTTTTTAGACAGAATATCTATGTTTTAGACATAAGAACAAAAGAACAAAAAGCCTTTTAAGACTTGAAAAATATGTTCTTTTGTTCTTATGTCTTAATATCATTTTATCCCCTTGTCCTTATGTCTCTCCTTAACTTTCTATTCTTATGTCTTTTTGTCTAAATATCATTTTGCCAAATTGTCACTTCCGCCTCCTCAGAATCGCATATTCCGGACAGCAAGGCACACACGAAGAAAAAAAACGATTCTCACGCATTTGCAGAAACCCTTCGTGTCACCCCCGCCACAACTTTTGCTTACTTCTTGCACAAGAATGAGGCATACAACGCGCAAACAGGCAAGAAGCACGTAAGCCCCAAAGAGGATTCACCTTTCATTGTGCCATCCTGATTTCGACAACTTCCGACCTCCAAATAGAGAAAAAGAGGGCGATTTACGCACTTCCTCACATCGTTTTCTACCCGTCGGCGCGCCGTCGGACAGATGTTTTTTCCACATCCTGCGGAGAAAAAAAATGTTTTTTCAGCCCAACGAAAAATTATTTGGCTGTGCTTGACGCCTCAACATCTTTAACAAAGATTAAAATACAACCCAAAATGCAAAAAAAACATATAGAAAATAAAGCAAAAATTGTCTGAAAGGTGTTTTTTACGCTGATTTCTTTCTCCCCGAAATCGGTCTTTATCTTTCTTTTTGTCCCAGAAAGCCACATTTTCGTGTCATTTATCTCAAACAAGGTTATCGGAAACTCCTGAAAAACCTCCATACAAACCAAATACCGAGATTGCATTTTTTAAGAATATTTTTCTACACTTATTCTTCCGTTCCACAAGAAATTTTCGTAATTTAGCAGGCAATAACATGAAACAGACACAAAAGAACAAAATCACATAATAAATTATCACCAAAACAATGGAAAACATAGGTTTAGCATTACAACTCATGGTGGTGGGCATGGTTACGGTGTTCATCATCCTTATGATTGTCATCCAGTTGGGCAAATGGCTGATTCAGATAGTCAACAAAGTAGCCCCCGAAGAAACGGTGGCTCCGAAACGGAAGCCCGCACCCGGTACGACCACGGCTATCGATGCCCAGACACTGGCCGTCATCCGGGAGGCTGTCAGCCAAATCACCGGAGGCAAGGGAAGCGTAAGCAAGGTAGAACGCTTATAGGCACAAACAGTCATCGAAATTTAAAAGAAAAACATACAATGGAAAAAAGAGAAGTAAAATTCAGCCTGGTGTTCCGCGACATGTGGCAAAGCGCCGGAAAATACGTGCCGCGCGTGGACCAGTTGGTGAAAGTGGCTCCTGCCATTATTGAAATGGGTCGTTTGAACAGGTAAACCTCCTTTTCGGGGAAAACCCGAACAACGCCGTGCGCCAATGGACGAAACCGTTCCACGAAGCAGGCATCCAGACTCACATGCTCGACCGTGCACTGAACGGCCTGCGCATGAGTCCCGTACCAGCCGACGTACGCCGCCTGTTTTATAAAGTCAAGAAAGCGCAGGGCACGGACATCACCCGTACGTTTTGTGGGTTGAATGACATCCGCAACATCGCACCCAGCATCCGCTACGCCAAGGAAGCCGGCATGATTTCGCAGTGCAGCCTTTGCATCACCCACTCGCCCATCCACACGGTGGACTACTACGTGGACATGGCCCGGCAGCTTATCGATTTGGGATGCGACGAAATCTGCCTGAAGGACATGGCGGGCATCGGCCGCCCCGAAACCCTCGGTAAAATCTGTGCGGGCATCAAGGCTTACAAGAAAGACATCATCGTGCAATACCATTCCCATGCGGGACCGGGTTTCAACATGGCTTCCATCCTCGAAGTATGCAAGAACGGATGCGACTACGTGGATACGGCCGTAGCCCCGTTGGCATGGGGTACGGGACACGCCGACATCCTGGCCGTACAGGCCATGCTGAAGGACGCAGGCTTCAAGGTGAAAGAAATCAATATGGCGGCCTACATGGAGGTACGCTCGCAGATACAGGAAATGATGGACGACTTCCTCGGACTCTACTGCAATCCGCTCAACCGTATCAACAACTCCCTGCTCATCGCCCCGGGACTGCCGGGCGGCATGATGGGTTCGCTTATGGCCGACCTGGAGACCAACCTGGAGTCGCTCAACAAATGGAAGGCCAAACACGGGCAAGCCGAACTGACGCAGGACGAATTGCTCGTCAAGCTGTTCGACGAAGTGGCCTACATCTGGCCCAAGGTGGGATACCCCTGCCTCGTGACTCCGTTCAGCCAATATGTGAAAAACCTGGCCTTGATGAACGTCATCCAAATGGAGAAAGGCAAAGAACGCTGGAGTATGATTGCTGACGACATCTGGGACATGATTTTGGGCAAGGCCGGACGCCTGCCGGGCGAAGTGGCACCGGAACTGAAGGCACTGGCCGAAGCACAAGGACGGAAGTTCTCCGACACCGACCCGCAAGCCAACTATCCGGACGAACTGGACAAATACCGCCAGATGATGGCCGAAAAAGGTTGGGACACGGGACAAGACGACGAGGAACTCTTCGAGTATGCCATGCACCCGTCGCAGTATGAGGCTTACAAGAGCGGCAAGGCCAAACAGGACTTCCTGGCCGACCTGCAAAAGAGACGCGAGGCTGCCGCCGCACCGGCCGGCGCAGGAAGCGCACCGGCACAGCCTTCTACCGTTACCGTCACCGTGAACGGACAATCTTACAAGGTGGACATCGCCTACGGAGAACAAGCCGCACCGGCCCAGACGTCCGCCGCACCGACGGCACAACCCGCCGCAGCCACGGGCGAAGGCGAAGACATCCCGGCTCCGTTGGAAGGCAAATTCTACCGCGTGAAAAACACGGAAGAAACGCCGAAGCAACCGGGCGACCGTGTAAAAGCGGGCGACATCCTGGGTTACATCGAGGCTATGAAGACCTATAATGCCATCCGTGCCGAATTCGACGGCACCATCACGGCCATCTTGGTCAACTCCGGCGATGCCGTGGAAGAAGACGACGTAATCATGAAAATAGCCAAGCAGTAAATTATGGAACAGTTAACAGATATATTCAATAAACTATACCAGATGACGGCTTTCAGCAATATCATTGCCGACCCGTCGTTCCTCATCATGTATGCGCTGGCTTTCGTCCTGCTCTACTTAGGTATAGTGAAAAAGTACGAACCGCTGTTGCTCGTGCCTATCGCGTTCGGGGTGTTGCTGGCCAACTTCCCCGGGCGGCGAGATGGGGGTCATACAAGCGGACTCGCAAGGGATGGTCATGCTGGCCAACGGCAGCAAAGCCAACATCTGGGAAATGCCGTTGCACGACATCGCCCATGAATTCGGCCTGATGAACTTCCTCTATTACATGCTCATCAAAACCGGTTTCCTTCCGCCCGTCATCTTTATGGGAGTGGGTGCTCTGACCGACTTCGGCCCGATGCTGCGCAACCTGCGCCTGTCCATCTTCGGAGCCGCCGCCCAATTCGGCATCTTTGCCGTGTTGCTGGTAGCCATCCTGATGGGTTTCACACCGCAGGAAGCCGCCTCGCTCGGTATCATCGGTGGCGCCGACGGCCCGACGGCCATCTTCACGACCATCAAACTGGCTCCCCACCTGCTCGGTCCCATTGCCATTGCAGCCTATTCCTATATGGCGCTCGTTCCGGTCATCATCCCGTTGGTGGTGAAACTGACCTGCACGAAGAAGGAGCTGATGATTAACATGAAGGAACAGGAAAAATTGCATCCGTCTACCACGGAAATCAAAAACCTGCGTGTCCTGAAAATCATCTTCCCGATTGCCGTCACGACGGTAGTAGCCTTGTTCGTCCCCACGGCAGTGCCCCTCATCGGTATGCTGATGTTCGGTAACCTACTGAAAGAAATCGGTGCCGACACCTCGCGCCTGTTCGATGCGGCTTCCAACTCCATCATGAACGCGGCTACCATCTTCCTGGGCCTCTGCGTAGGCGGTACCATGACCGTGGATGCGTTCCTCAACATGCAGACGATAGGCATCGTCGTGGGCGGTTTCCTCGCCTTTGCGTTGTCCATTGCTTCCGGTATCGCCATGGTGAAAATCTTCAACCTGTTCAGCAAGAAGAAAATCAATCCGCTCATCGGTGCCACCGGGCTGAGTGCCGTACCCATGGCCAGTCGCGTTTGCAACGAAATCGCCACCAAATATGATGTGAAGAACCATGTGTTGAACTACTGCATGGCCTCCAACATCTCCGGTGTCATCGGGTCAGCCGTGGCAGCCGGCGTGCTGATCTCCTTCTTGGGATGAGACAGTTGCAAACCGGATAAACAAAGAAGACAGAAGAACATAAGGATAAGATTTTGTCCTTATGTTCTTCTGTCTTTAAAAGAAGTAAAATCAAAGACGTATCACCTTCACTCACATCGGCAACCCAACAGATTAAAAAACGGGTTATTCTGTTTCCGTATGCTCCGAACCATTTTGCTTTTTAACCCGTTTTACAGTATGCTTTATTTTACCAATCAAAAAGTTGAGTTCTAAAGTAGACTCTGTTTCTGCCGTTTCCAAGTCGGGCATCACTATATCTGAAAGCATCTCACCGAAATGTTTCATTTTAGATTGCTGTACGTGGCTGTCTGTTTCCTGATGCAAAGTACGAAGTTCCCGTTTCAGTTGACGTACATTGGCAAATGTTTCTATTATAGCAAACGTCGCATTCACAGCCTTCTTGCTTTTCAATATAGTAGCCAACATATACAATCCTCTCTCCGTGAATACGGCAGGCAAGACACGACTTTTAGACGATATTTTTGCGGTCGGATTTTTCGACCGCAAAAATATCATTTCCTCACGTGTCAACCGAAACATGTAAGTGGACGGGAACTTATCCGGATTATTTTTCACAGCCTCGTTCACTCGTTTGGTTTCCACACCATACAAATCTGCTATATCCGCATCTAATATCACCACCGTCTCACGCACGGTCATTATTTTACTGCGAACCTGCTCAAACATATTGCCTGTCGGCAGTCCCACATCAGTATGCTGCAAAGTATTCCTATCCATTTCCATTTTTTATGTCAGTCCTGATAATACACCCTCTTCACCCGGGCACTGACTCCCGTCAGGATTTCGTAGGGTATCGTACCCACAGCGTCGCTCAGCACCGTCACCGGCAGATCATCGCCGAAGATGATGGCGGTATCGCCCTCACGGCAATCTATGTCCGTCACGTCTATCATGCAGACATCCATGCAAATGTTGCCCACATACGGGGCACGCCGTCCGTTGACCAGACAATACGCACGGCCGCAACCTAATTTGCGGTCCAAGCCGTCGGCATAACCGATGGGCAGGGCTGCAATCCGACTGTCACGCGTCAAACGCCCTTTGCGGCTGTATCCCACAGTATCTTCCTTCGGCACTTCGTGTATCTGGAGAATCGTGGTTTTGAGCGTACTGATATTATGGAGAATCTCATTATTCCGGGAATTGATACCGTAGAGCCCCAAACCGAGACGTACCATCTCCAAATGACGATCCGGGAAATGTTCAATCCCCGCACTGTTGCAGATATGACGCAGAATCTTGTGACTATAAGCCTGCTGAAGCTGCGCACTGCCTTTCAGGAACAATTCATACTGACGGGCGGAAAAGGCATCGAAATCGTCGCTGTCGCTCCCGACGAAATGGGAAAATACGGAACGGGGAATCACAGCCGACTGGCGTTTCAACCGCTCCACCAGCAACGGCATATCCTTTTCCGAGTCGAACCCTAACCGGTGCATACCCGTGTCTAATTTCACATGGATGGGAAAATGGGTCACCCCTTCTTTCTCCGCCTCGTGAATCAAAGCCTCCAACAAACGGAAGCTGTACACCTCCGGTTCAAGGTCGTACTCGAACAAGGTCGGGAAACTGCTCATCTCCGGATTCATAATCATGATATTCGCCGTAATGCCGGCCTTCCGCAGGTCCACGCCTTCGTCGGCCACGGCCACGGCCAGATAATCCACCTGATGATCCTGAAGGGTTTTGGCAATCTCCACAGCACCGGCCCCGTAAGCCGACGCCTTTACCATACATACCATCTTCGTCTCCGGCTTCATGAAACTGCGGTAATAGTTCAAATTATCCACTACGGCATTCAAATTAACCTCCAATGTCGTTTCGTGTACCTTCAAGGCCAAGTGTTCCGTCAAAACGTCAAAACGGAAAGACCTTGCCCCTTTGATGAGAATCACTTCGTCGTGCAACATGTCCAATACCCCGCTGCCCAACAATTCATCCGTTGAACGATAAAAACATGCCTCCATGCCGAACAGACCTTGTACGGCAGACAAGCACGGACCGACTCCTATGAACTTCTCCACACCGCGCATAGCCACCAAACGGGCCACGCGGCCATACAAATCCTCAGGCGCACCGCCAGCCTGCTCGATATCACTCAAAATCAACGTACGTTTCC
>ERZ780034.46-NODE-46-length-43198-cov-5.93287_pt1 | contig 43198 bp, 34 predicted proteins | sample MGYA00511855_ERZ780034 | MGnify/ENA primary metagenome ERZ780034 (study PRJEB29588, sample SAMEA2148024) | human gut metagenome | biome: human gut; feature: human-associated habitat; material: faeces | place: Denmark | collected 2008/2010 ...
GCGATGAATATGCCAAGAAATACGGCTGGAACCTGATTGTGGAAAGCAACATGGATGCTTTCCGTGCCGGCGTAGGACCGTTCACCCACGGTAGCAAGGTACATACCGACCTGATGAAGACACAAGCCCTGCTTCATGCTCTTGACAAATACAAATTCGATGCCGCCTTCGGTGGAGCCCGCCGCGACGAGGAGAAATCGCGTGCCAAGGAACGTATCTTTTCTTTCCGCAACGAATTCCACCAGTGGGACCCGAAGAACCAGCGTCCGGAATTGTGGGACATCTACAACACCCGTATCCGCAAGGGAGAAAGCATCCGGGTATTCCCGCTCAGCAACTGGACCGAACTGGATATTTGGCAATACATCCGTCTGGAAAATATCCCCATTGTCCCACTTTACTTTGCCAAGGAACGTCCCGTGGTGAACATCGACGGACAACTCATCATGCCGGATGATGACCGTCTGCCGGAAAAATACCGCGACAAGATTGAAATGAAAAAAATACGTTTCCGTACGCTGGGGTGCTGGCCGCTCACAGGTGCCGTGGAAAGCGAAGCCGACACAATCGAAAAGATTGTGGAGGAAATGATGACCACTACCAAGAGTGAACGTACAACCCGTGTTATCGACTTCGACCAGGAAGCAAGCATGGAACAGAAGAAGCGTGAAGGATATTTCTAACCTATTTTCAGAAAGAATCATGGAAGAACTAGATAAAAGCAAATCCGGGAATCCGATGGAAGGAGAAAGCCGTGGCACATTGTCCATCGAGGAATTCCTGAAAAAAGACGAACAGAAAGACCTGCTCCGTTTCCTGACGGCAGGTTCGGTGGACGACGGGAAATCAACCCTCATCGGACGCCTCCTGTTTGATAGCAAAAAATTGTACGAAGACCAGCTGGATGCCCTGGAACGTGACAGCAAACGCATGGGTAACGCCGGCGAACACATCGACTATGCCCTTCTGCTGGATGGTCTGAAAGCCGAACGCGAACAGGGTATCACCATCGATGTAGCTTACCGTTATTTCTCAACCAATAACCGTAAGTTCATCATTGCCGATACTCCGGGACACGAACAATACACCCGTAACATGATTACCGGCGGCTCCACCGCCAATTTGGGCCTCATTCTGGTGGACGCACGTACCGGTGTCATCACCCAGACCCGCCGTCATACCTACCTGGTTTCTCTGCTGGGTATCAAACACGTAGTACTGGCGGTCAATAAGATGGACCTGGTAGACTTTTCGAAAGAAGTCTTCGACAAGATTGTGTCCGATTATCGGGCCTTCATCGACCCACTGGGCATTCCAGACGTCAATTGCATTCCGTTGTCTGCTCTCGACGGCGATAACGTAGTAGAGAAATCCGACCGCACTCCCTGGTACGAAGGCCCGTCTCTGCTGGAATTTCTGGAAACCGTACACATCGGCAATGACCATAATCTGAACGATTTCCGTTATCCGGTTCAGTACGTACTCCGCCCGAACCTCGACTTCCGTGGTTTCTGCGGTAAAGTGGCTTCCGGTATCATCCGCAAGGGTGATGAAGTGATGGCACTTCCTTCGGGAAAAAAATCGCACGTCAAGAGTATTGTCACTTACGACGGAGAACTCGATTATGCCTACCCCCCGATGTCGGTTACCCTGACACTGGAAGACGAAATCGACGTTTCGCGCGGAGAAATGCTGGTTCATCCGGACAATGTTCCTACCATCGGACGAAACTTCGAGGCCATGCTGGTATGGATGGATGAAGAAAAGATGGACATGGAAAAATCCTTCTTCCTGAAACAGACTACCAATACCAGCCGTACCCGCATCGACAGCATCAAATACAAAGTGGACATCAATACGATGGAACACCTGAGTGTAGAGAACGGCAAGTTACAGAAGGAAGACGTACCGATGCAATTGAACCAGATTGCCCGTGTAGTACTCACTTCCTCGAAAGAACTGTTCTTCGATCCGTACAATCAGAACAAGGCAACCGGTTCGTTCATCCTGATTGACCCCATCAGCAACAATACCAGTGCAGTGGGTATGATTCTCAACCAGGTAGACGATAAGGACATGCACAATACCATGGAATTGCCCGTACTGAACCTGCCGAAACTGGGTATCGCTCCCGAACACTATGATGCCATTGAACGTGCCGTAAAGGAACTGGAACGTCAAGGTATCGCCATTGAAATCAAAAAAGACTAATTAAAACAACATCATGGGATTACTAGAATTCAGTAAACTACCTATCAATACCCTGGTGGGAGCCGACTGGAAAACCTTCAAGCAGATAACCGAAGGCAGAACCATCGACCCGGCCTACAAAGGCAAGTACCGCCTGACCAAGGCCGTATGCCGCCTGCTTTCCACCCTTACTTCCTTGCAGGAAAGCCGTTACCAGAAGTTACTGGCCGACAAACCGCTGGAACACGACCCTGTATTCATTCTGGGACATTGGCGTAGCGGTACGACTTTCATGCATAATGTATTCTCGTGCGACAAACATTTCGGCTATAACACCACTTATCAGACCGTTTTCCCACACCTGATGATGTGGGGACAACCTTTCTTCAAGAAGAACATGAGCTGGCTAATGCCGGACAAACGTCCTACCGACAACATGGAGCTGGCAGTAGACCTTCCGCAAGAGGAAGAATTCGCTCTGGCCAACATGATGCCGTATACTTACTACAACTTCTGGTTCCTGCCGAAGTATACCCAGGAATATGCGGACAAGTACCTGCTTTTCGAGGACATCAGCGATGAAGAACTGAAAATCTTTGAAGAGACTTTCACCAAACTTATCAAGATTTCCTTGTGGAATACCCACGGTACTCAGTTCTTGAGCAAGAATCCACCACACACCGGACGCGTGAAAGAACTGGTCAAGATGTTCCCGAACGCCAAGTTCATCTACTTGATGCGCAATCCGTATACGGTATTCGAATCAACCCGCAGCTTCTTCACCAACACCATCCAGCCGCTGAAGTTGCAAGACATCAGTAACGAAGAAATCCAGGCGAATATCTTGTCGGTATATGCCAAACTGTACCACAAGTACGAAGCCGACAAGCACCTCATTCCGGAAGGTAATCTGGTAGAAGTCCGTTTCGAAGATTACGAGAAAAACGCCTTCGATATGACACAGGACATCTATCAGAAACTTTCTTTACCAGGATTCGAAGAAGCTCGCCCGGCCATCGAAGCCTATGTCAACAAGAAGAAAGGCTACAAGAAGAACAAATACCAGTACAAACCGGAAACCGTGGAACTGGTTGAAAAGCATTGGTCGTTTGCACTGGAACAATGGAACTATCAGTTATAAGGTTCTTTGTATCTGTTGACGAAAGGTCAGATATCACTTCCTGAGGAATCCTTTCCTTTTGTCAACGGATTAAAATAAACCATCCGTTGGAAATCTCATTTTATTTTCCTATCTTTGTTTAAACGACAGGGGTGTCTGAAACCGACACTGCCTGTCGTTTTCCATTTTACACGAAAACAAAACAGACGCAACAAATGTTTTTTATACATATACGGTATAAAAGATTATCCTTCCTCCGGGAAAATAATAAAACTTTGATAAAACCTCAGAAACCTAAAAGACTATGAAACATCTATTATGTTGTACACTAACTCTGTCAGGCTTTCTATCTGCACTCGCACAAAATGGCCCTACAGAAATCGAGACCCCGAAAGACTCTGTGGTTAACGTGGGATATGCTGTAGGAAACCTCAAGAATCTATCCGGTCTGGTAGAACAGATTACGGAAAAACAGATGAACAAGGAACAGATTACCAATCCGCTGGAAGCCATTCAGGGACGAGTAGCCGGACTCACCATCCAGAAAAGCAACAACGGAACGGCCGCCCTGGAATCCGTACGCATGCGCGGAACTACCTCACTGACCAGCGGAAACGAACCTTTGATTATCGTAGACGGTGTATTAGGCGACCTTACCCTGCTGACTTCTATCTATCCCACCGATATCGAGACCTTCACCATCCTGAAGGATGCCGCCGAAACAGCTCAATACGGCTCCCGTGGAGCAGCTGGAGTCATCAACATTACCACTAAAAAAGGTATTGCCGGAAAAACTCGGGTAAACTATAGCGGAAGTTTCGGTATCGCCCATGCTTACAAGCACATCGACATGCTGGACGGCGACGCCTACCGCAAAGTGGCACAGGAAAACGGCATTTCAATTCTGAATCGAGGCTACAATACCGATTTCCAGAAAGAAATTGAACAGACCGGCCTGCAACAGAATCATAACGTGGCTTTTTACGGAGGAGGTGATAACTCGAACTACCGTGTCTCACTGGGCTACATCGACCGCAAAGGAATCATCGACAACGAATCCATGAAGCTCTTCACCTCGAACATGAACCTTTCGCAACGCCTGTTGGATGGCCTCATCGATTGCGAACTGGGGTTATTCGGCTCCGTGAAACGCGAACGGACCCTGTTCGACCTGCAGAAAACCTTCTATTCCGCTGCTACCTTCAACCCTACTTTCCCGAACTTCAAGAATCCGTCCACCGGTGCCTGGGACCAGATTACCGCAGCCAGCCAGATTACCAATCCGCTGGCTTGGATGGAAGTAGACAATCGGGGAGAAGCATCATACTTCAGTGCCCATGCCAAACTGATATTCAATCTTCTGACCGACCTGAAACTGATACTGTTCGGTTCTTATACGTACAATAATTCGGAAGACAAACAATACCTACCTACCTCCGTCTGGGCCAAAGGACAGGCATACCGGGGTAGCCAACGTTCGGATGCCTTATTGGGTAACCTGATGCTTACCTACAACAAACGATTCGACAAACATTTTATCGACTTGTTGGGACTGGGCGAACTATCCAGGGAAAAATACTCAGGTTTCCATACCACAGTCACCAATTTTTCCAGTAATGCTCTTAGCTACAACAACCTGCAGAGCGGAGCACTTCGCCCGTGGGAAGGGACTGGATCGTATTACGACGAACCTACTCTGACTTCTTTTCTGGGACGTGTAAACTATGCATACAACGAGAAATACATCCTGACATTCAACCTTCGTGCAGACGCGTCTTCCAAATTCGGAGCCAATAACAAATGGGGAGTTTTCCCTTCCGTTTCGGCTGCCTGGAACATCACTCAGGAAGATTTCATGAAGGCCCTGCCCGTTATCGACAACCTGAAACTCCGTGTGGGTTACGGTACGGCCGGTAACCTGGGAGGTATCGACTCGTATACAACCTTGGCCCTACTCCGTCCGAATGGTATTGCTCCGGTAGGCAACTCCCCCATCGTCACTTACGAACGGATGCTGAACATCAATCCTGACCTGAAATGGGAAGTGACACGCACCTTCAATGCCGGTATCGACCTGGCTCTATACGGTAACCGCCTGTTGCTCTCTGTCAACTACTACAACTCCAAAACGACGGATATGCTATATAATTACGATGTGAGTGTTCCCCCTTTCCCTTACAGCACCTTGCTGGCCAACCTGGGTTCGATGAGGAACTGTGGAACAGAAATCGCGGTAGGTGTGACCCCGTTACAGACCAAGGACATGGAACTGAACATCAATGCGAACCTGACTTTCCAAAAGAACAAACTGCTCTCCCTAAGCGGGATGTATAACGGAGAATATGTATCCGCCCCCGAATATACGGCCATCGGCGGACTGAACGGTGCCGGATTCCACGGCGGATACAACAACATCGTGTATCAGATCGTAGGCCAACCGTTAGGTGTATTCTATCTGCCGCATTGCACTGGTCTGAAACCCGACGGAAACGGTGGCTATATCTACGAAGTGGCCGATCTGAACGGAAACGGAGTCAACCTGGAAGACGGAGAAGACCGCTACATTGCCGGTCAGGCGGTACCGAAAGTTATCCTCGGCTCAAACATCGCCTTCCGATACAAACAATTTGACCTCTCTCTCCAAATAAACGGAGCTTTCGGACATAAGATTTACAACGGAACTTCACTTTCCTATATGAACATGAACTCCTTCCCTGACTATAACATCATGGCCGATGCTCCACGCCGGAACATCAAGGACCAGACAGCTACCGACTATTGGTTGGAAAAAGGCGATTATGTGAATTTTGACTACCTAACCGTAGGATGGACCCTGCCTACCCCCAAAAAAGGACTTCTGAAAGGACTTCGTCTGGCTTTTACCGTCAACAATCTGGGAACCATCACCGGCTATTCCGGACTTACGCCGATGATTAACAGCTCACAAGTAGGAAACACTCTCGGTATCGACGACAAACGGACCTATCCGCTATCACGTACATACACACTCAGCCTGAGTATTAACCTTTAACATACCGATTATGAAGACATATACCTTTATCCTGACCACGATATTGGCCTTAGCCATGACTTCCTGCAACGGTTTTCTGGAAGAAAACCCTCAGAACCTGCTACCCGAAGAAATAGCCTATAATACCAAAGAAGACCTGCTGAACAACGCCGTACTCATGCTGTATAACCATGTTGGTGGAAATGCTGATAGTGAGGGAATCCAAGGAACCGGCAGAGGCATCTATGACCTGAACACCTTCACCACCGACGAAGCCATCATGCCGACCCGCGGAGGCGACTGGTACGACGGTGGATTCTGGCAAGGATTGTTCCTGCACAAGTGGGGTGTAAACAATGACGCTATCCTGAATACCTGGGAATACTTGTACCGCACGATCATCTTGTGCAACCGTTCAATGAAAAGTATCGAAATTTTTACATCTACTCATCCTGATACCGATGTATTGGCTATGGAAGCCGAAGGAAGAGCCTTACGGGCTATGTTCTACTATTATGCCATGGACCTATTCGGCAACATTCCGCTGATAACGGAATACGATAACAGCGAAAACAACATGAATCAGGAATTGCGAAGTACCCTGTTCCGCTTTATTGTAAAAGAATTGCAGGAATCACTTCCCCTGCTCAGCAACGAACGATGCAACTGGCCGGGCGAATACTACGGACGGATGACTCAGGGAGTAGCATGTTTTCTACTGGCCAAACTGACACTCAATGCAGAAATCTATACAGATGACAATTGGACCGACGGACAACGTCCGGACGGAAAACAAATAATGTTCAGTATTAACGGTACGGAAAAGAACGCTTGGGAAACCACAATCTATTATTGTGAACAGCTTACAGACATGGGATATACACTGGAACCGGACTATACCTCCAATTTCGCCGTATTCAACGAATCTTCTACAGAAAATATCTTCATCATTCCGATGGACAAGAACCTATATACCAACCAATATATCTACCTGTTCCGTTCACGTAACTACAATCATGCCGCAGCCTACGGACTAGGTGGAGAAAACGGTTCAAGCGCTACCATCGAAGTATTGGAGACTTTCGGTTACGAAACACCGGAGCAAGACGTACGTTTCGACTACTGCTATTTTGCCGGTCCGGTAAAAGATTTGTCGGGTAACCCGATTTACCTAGACGATAAAGTTACTCCGCTGGTTTATGACCCCTGGAGCGTCAAACTGGATGTATCGGGAGAAACTTGTGAAAAGACAGCTGGAGCCCGGATGAAGAAATATGAAGTGGATACCCAAGCCTACAAGGACGGCAAACTCTTCGACAATGACATCGTAGTATTCCGTTACGCCGATGTCCTGTTAATGCAGGCGGAAGCCAAGGTACGCAACGGACAAAACGGCGATACCGAACTGAATGTTGTCCGTCAGCGAGTAGGCGAAGAGCCCCGTACCGCCACCCTGGAAAATATCCTGGCAGAACGTCAATTGGAGCTGGCTTGGGAGGGTTGGAGACGTCAGGACCTGATCCGTTTCGAACAATTCACACGAGCCTACCATTCCCGTCCGCAACTGGAGAATGAATCCAGCGGCTATACCACCGTATTCCCTATTCCGGAATCTATCATCCAACGGTATAGCGAAAGTATGAAGCAAAATGAAGGGTACTAAGTATTTTTCAGGTAACCTGTTGCCTTTATTTCCGGCGGATTACAAATCCGCTGTAACAATATACCTTAATAACTTGTCAACAAACTAAAACACTCAAGAACTTACCAGCTAATCCTGATAATATACCCTCTTGACACGATTAGAGACACTGGTCAGTACCTCATACGGAATGGTATCCAACCACTCTGCCAATGTCGTAACAGGCAAAGCATCACCAAAAATAACCACCTTATCTCCTTCCTTGCAATCGATACCCGTCACATCAATCATGCAGACATCCATACAGATATTTCCTACATACGGAGCCTTTTGTCCATTCACCAGACAATAACCATGACCGTTACCCAAATGACGGTTTAATCCATCAGCATAACCAATAGGGATAGCGGCAATACGCGAATCCCGTTGCAAGATTCCTTTGCGGCTATAACCTACTGTCTCGTCAGACGGAACATCATGTATCTGGAGAATCGTTGTCTTCAGGGTACTGATATTGTGCAACACCTTGTTCGTAAACGGGTCAATACCATAAAGACCAATACCCAGGCGTACCATATCGAACTGGGCTCCCGGATAACGTTCGATGCCTGCCGTATTACAGATATGACGCAAAATCTTATGCCTAAAACCCTCCTGCAAAGCAGTAGAAGCCTGCTCGAATGTCTCTATCTGCCGACGGGTGAAACTGTCAAAACGCTCTGCATCACTTCCCACCAGATGTGAAAAGACCGAACGAGGAATCACCGCTGACTGACGGTGAAGACGGTCTATCAGATGCGGAATTTCCTCAGGCAGGAAGCCCAACCGATGCATACCAGTATCTATTTTTATATGAATAGGGAAATTGCTAACTCCTTCATGCTCGGCGGCCTTTATCAGTTCCTCCAGCAAATGAAAGCTATAAACTTCCGGCTCCAACTTGTAATCGAACATGGTACGGAAAGCCGTAACCTCCGGATTCATAATAATAATAGAACTGTTGATACCTGCCTTACGCAAATCGGCTCCCTCATCGGCTACCGCCCCAGCCCGATAGTCTACCCGTTGATCTTCCAGCGTCTTGGCAATCTCGAATGAACCGGCCCCATAAGCCGAAGCCTTCACCATGCAGACCATCTTGGTCTCTGGTTTCAGCCGGTTACGGTAATAATTCAGATTATCTACCAAAGCATTCAGATTAATTTCCAGAATCGTCTCATGAACCTTCAATTCCAACAAATCGGTTATTGCGTCGAAATGGAAAGCACGTGCTCCTTTAATCAATACCACCTCATTGCGCAACCCATTCAAAATACCGGAATCCATCAATTCTGCCGTCGTACGGAAAAAATATTTCTCTAGTTCGAAACGAGAAGAAGCCGCAGAAATTTCTGGACCTACACCAATAATTTTATCTACACCTCGACTATGTACCAAATCAGCTACCTGACGATAAAGCAAATTACTTGTCTGCCCAGATTCCAGAATATCCGAAAGGATAAGCGTACGTTTACGTCCTTTGTCTTCAGTACGCCGTGCCATGAAATCCAAAGCTATATCCAATGAAGCAAAATCCGAATTGTAACTGTCGTTTATCAACACACATCCGTTCTTACCTTCTTTCACTTCCAACCGCATAGCTACCGGCTCCAGATGCAACATTCGTTCGGCAATCGTTTCAGGAGGCACCATCAGATACAAAGCTACCGCCAGGCAATGAAGTGAATTCTCAATGGAAGCATCATCAATGAACGGAATGCGATATTCCTTGAAGAATCCCAAATAGCGATATTTAATAGTAGTCCCGGTCTCATCCTTCTGTATACGTTCTATGAACAACGGACGTTCGGTATCTTTCATAGACCAAGCTATCTCACGGGCCGTAAACAAAGACTTGGAAACACAACTGCTGATTTGTTCATTGTCACCATTATAAATAATCACATCACAATCTTTGAACAATTGCAGCTTCTCCATACATTTATCCTGAGTAGAAGCAAAATTTTCCTGATGCGCTCCACCAATGTTGGTCAATATACCAATAGTAGGCTGAATTATCGGCTTCAGAGCTTCCATTTCACCCATTTCCGAGATACCAGCCTCGAAAATTCCCAATTCAGTCTGTTCATTCATCATCCAGACAGACAAAGGGACTCCTATCTGCGAATTATAACTACGCGGTGAACGGGTAACAACACGGTCCGGTCCCAGAAGCTGGTACAACCATTCTTTCACTACCGTTTTTCCGTTACTTCCGGTGATTCCGATGACAGGTATCTGGAATTGTTCCCGATGTTTAGCTGCCAACCGTTGCAAAGCCTTCAAAGGTTGAGCTACCTGCAGGAAATTGGCATCCGGATAATCGGTCGGACTTTCCGGCAAATCACTTACTACAAAATTGCGTACACCTCGTGTATAAAGATCAGGAATATATTTATGACCATCGTTTCTTTTGGTCTTCAAGGCAAAAAACAATGTTTCTTCCGGAAAACACAACGAACGGCTGTCAGTAAGAATCCAATCGATAGAAGCCGGTGTGTTTCCTATACACTGTGCTCCTATAATAGAACTTATTTCTTCAATAGTGCTTGACATAACTCGATTTCATTTTGCACATCTAAGTACGGGAATTTTTCTTTTAACGCTTCTATTTTTAACAGTATTTGACTTAAAAAACGCAGATACGCATCCGATTGGGCATCAAACGGACGATGTTCTAACCCTTTACGGATTTTCTCCCACTCCTGCATGACTTTCCGGGTGTCAGAAGTGAAATATGTTTCACAAAAACATTCCCAAATATAATTCACTGCCACCGGAGAAGGATGTAACATATCATCAGCATAGAAACGGTAATCACGAAGTTCGTCCATCAATATCTCATAAGAAGGGAAATAATAACAATAAGAAAGACGGTTACAAAGTTCATCGATAGCCAACAAAAGTACCGACTTATTCAATTGATTTCCATGCATTCCATCCTTAGCATGCCGGATAGGACTGACAGTAAACAGCACTTTTATCCGAGGATTCCGTTCATGAAGTTCCTCTAGCAATTTAAGATAACCGGAAACAATCTCTTCAACCGATAACAGTCGTCGTGTAAAATATCTTTCAGGTAATTTATGGCAGTTCCCTACTATTCTGCCATCTTCTTTCCACTGATATACACGAGCTGTTCCCCATGTAAACAACAGCCAATCGGATGTTCGCAAATGAATGCCTCCATTCTGCATCCTATGGTTGATACGTGTCAGACACTCTTCCAAAGAACGGGAAGAAAAAGAACTATGATGCATCAAACTTAACCAGTTCTCATCATACTTCATCAGATTATCGGGAGTATATAACTTGCCAGTCATCAATTCACGAATCGCTTCCGCAATCGATAACGGATTATACAATACTCCGAATGGATTGACATCACAGGAAAACTTGTTATCAGTCAAACGTTTTCCGATATTCTCGACAAAACAAGACCCCCATAGCATCATCCTGTCAGCATGATTGATAGAGACCTGTCTTAAAGGCAATTCTACTTTTGTACGAAAATCCATAAGCTGTTCTGATACATTAAATTTTCGCACAAATGTAAGCAGATTAGATATATTTATACTATTTTTGTGCAATTAATGTTTAACGAAAACAGGATGGAACAGCAAAATTCATACGAATTGTTGAATAAGATAGATAGCCCGAACGATTTACGAAAGCTACCTGTTACAGCACTGCCAGAAGTCTGTGCCGAGCTCAGAAACAAGATTATAGATGAGCTCTCACGGAATCCGGGACATTTTGGTTCTAACCTGGGAGTGATTGAACTGACTGTTGCCCTTCACTATATCTACCACACCCCTTATGACCGCATAGTTTGGGACGTAGGCCATCAGGCATACGGTCACAAAATTCTTACAGGACGTCGTGACCAGTTCTGTACTAACCGGAAGCTGAACGGATTGCGTCCATTCCCCAGCCCGGAAGAAAGTGAATATGATACCTTTACTTGCGGGCACGCCTCCAATTCCATTTCTGCCGCATTGGGAATGGCAGTAGCAGCTGCCAAGAAAGGAGAAGAAGACCGGCATGTAGTAGCTGTCATCGGTGACGGCTCCATGAGTGGAGGACTGGCTTTCGAAGGTCTGAACAATGCTTCATCTACTCCAAATAACCTGCTCATCATACTGAACGACAATAATATGGCTATTGACCGTAGTGTAGGAGGCATGAAGCAGTATTTGTTAAACATGCATACCTCACAAAGTTATAACCGAATAAGGAATGCCATAGCCCGCAAATGTTACCAATGGGGAATTCTGAATGACGAACGCCGGAAAAGTCTTATCCGCTTCAACAACAGCTTGAAATCGATGCTCATGCAGCAACAAAATATCTTCGAAGGGATGAACATCCGGTATTTCGGTCCCATAGACGGACACGATGTACTGCAACTGACCAAGGTTTTGAAAGAAATCAAGGACATGAAGGGACCGAAATTGCTTCATATCCATACCATTAAAGGAAAAGGATACAAAAAAGCCGAAGAATCAGCTACTATCTGGCATGCTCCCGGTATTTTTGATAAAGCGACCGGTGAACGTCAAGTAGCCGATACCGCAGGACTTCCTCCACTCTTTCAGGATGTTTTCGGAGAAACATTACTGGAACTGGCCCAACAGAACAACCGTATTGTAGGAGTTACACCAGCCATGCCGACCGGATGTTCCATGAATATATTGATGAAAAATATGCCAGACCGTGCTTTCGATGTTGGCATAGCTGAAGGACACGCCGTCACCTTTTCGGGAGGAATGGCAAAAGACGGACTTCTTCCGTTCTGCAACATCTATTCATCTTTCATGCAACGGGCATACGACAACGTAATACACGATGTAGCAATTCAGAAACTGAATGTCGTCCTCTGTCTGGACCGTGCCGGACTGGTAGGAGAAGACGGACCAACCCATCATGGAGTATTCGACCTGGCTTACATGCGCCCTATCCCGAACCTGACTATCGCTTCTCCGTACGACGAACATGAATTGCGCCGGTTAATGTATACTGCCCAACTTCCGGATCAAGGTCCTTTCGTCATCCGCTATCCGCGAGGAAGAGGAGTATTGCCCGACTGGAAATGCCCGCTTGAGGCAGTGGAAGTAGGGAAAGGACGAAAATTGAAAGATGGAAAAGACATTGCCCTTATCAGTCTTGGCCCTATTGGAAACACTGCTGCCCTAGCTATTTCACGGATTGAAAAAGAAACCGGTTGCAGTATCGCCCATTACGACCTCCGTTTTCTGAAACCACTCGACGAAGAAATGCTACATGAAATCGGGAAAAACTTTAACCGGATTGTTACAATAGAAGATGGAGTGTTGAAAGGAGGTATGGGTAGTGCTATCCTGGAATTCATGTCTGACAACGGATATTCCCCTCAAGTAAAACGAATCGGTATTCCCGACCGCTTTATTCAACACGGACCAGTCAAAGACCTCCATGCAATATGCGGAATGGATGAAGCCGGTATCTACCAAATATTAACACAGATAATAACAATATGAAAATCATCATTGCAGGAGCAGGGGCTGTAGGTACCCATCTGGCCAAACTTTTATCTGGAGAAAAACAGGACATCATCCTAATGGATGAAAGTGAAGAGAAACTGGGAAAAATCAGCAACAACCTTGATCTGATGACAGTCAATCACTCACCGACCTCCATCAACGGACAAAAAGCAGCCGGTGTATCCGGTGCCGACCTGTTTATTGCTGTTACTCCCGACGAAAGTCAGAACATGACAGCCTGTATGATTGCCACTCGGTTGGGAGCCAAAAAAACCGTAGCCCGCATTGACAATTATGAATATCTTCTACCCAAGCACAAAGAGTTCTTCGGAACATTAGGAGTCCATTCGCTCATTTACCCAGAAATGCTGGCAGCCAAAGACATTGTGGATGCCGTCAAAATGAGTTGGATCCGACAATGGTGGGAATTCGCCGGAGGCGCACTGATTCTGTTAGGTACCAAAATGCGTGAAACAGCAGAAATTCTGAACGTACCGCTACATGAAATGGGAGGTTCGAATATCCCTTTCCACATCGTAGCCATCAAACGAGGAGCAGAAACTATTATCCCCCGCGGTGATGACAGTATCCGCTTGAATGATATCGTTTATTTTACCACTACTAAAAAATATATTCCATACATCCGAAAAATCTCCGGAAAAGAAAACGAAGCGGATGTACGAAACGTCATGATAATGGGAGGAAGCCGCATTGCCGTACGCGCTACTCAGTACATGCCGAACTATATTCATTGTAAAATTATCGAAAGTAATCCTGCCCGATGTACCCGCTTGACAGAATTGGTAGACGACGGCGTAATGGTCATTAACGGTGACGGACGTGATATGGAACTATTACTGGAAGAAGGTATCAAGAATACAGAAGCCTTTGTAGCACTAACCGAAAGCTCGGAAACGAATATCCTGGCCTGTCTGGCCGCCAAGCGTATGGGAGTCACCAAGACAGTAGCGGAAGTAGAAAATGTAGATTACATCAGTATGGCCGAAAGCCTGGACATCGGCACTGTTATCAATAAAAAATTTATCGCCGCCAGTCACATTTATCAGATGATGCTGGACGCTGATGTCACAAACGTAAAATGTCTTACTTTCGCCAATGCCGATGTAGCCGAATTTACCGTCAAACCCAATTCCTACATAACCAAAGCACCAGTAAAAGATATCGGATTACCTAAAGGAGCTACCATCGGTGGATTGATACGGAATGGTGAAGGTATGTTGGTAACCGGTAATACATTAATCAAGGAAAACGACCATGTAGTAGTGTTCTGTCTAGGGATGATGATTAAGAAACTGGAAAAATTCTTCAATTGAAAGAATCGCAAGAAATGCAAAGCAGACTTAGCAATTTAAGCAGGTCTACTTTGCTTTTTTTCATTTATTTTGATTCATGAGTCAAAATAAATGTCTAACTTTGCAGCCGCAAGAGAAAAACCATATTCATGGAAATCCGTAGAAAAGGTATCATATTACTTCTATTCTTCCTGGCATGTATGTTGACAGGAAAGGGAATTCCTGCCTTTCAGCACCTATATACGGAAGAAATAACAGAAGAACAGCATTTCACCTGTCAGCGGAGAGAATGTGTACAAGAATCCGGAAATGTACCGCTAGACAAAACGATACGTCATCTGTACAATAATCAGATAGCTTATCCTCAATCGATTTCTTGCTATACTCTAACAGACAACTGTTTTGGCAAACTACTTTTCCATATATCCAGAGAAGCGACTCTATTATTCAAATCATCCTTACATGCTCTGCAGCACAGAGCTTATATTTGGTGTCATCCTCTTTCGGGAAGGGCAACCGATTATTATGTATACGGACTTAAGAAACTATTGATTTAGGCTAGAATTATCCTTTTTTTACTTCAGACTGTAAATTCCAGGTATAAACAGGCTGTCTGGAGCATATAGTGCTTGTCTTTCCAATCAAGTACTAGATATTTCTTTGTATCACTACAAAAACTTTACTATATGTTCTTTACATTTATTATTGTCGTCATTCTTACGGCAATAGCCTTAGTGGTAGCCGCCATGACAATCGCTCATCTGATTGCCCCACGGTCTTTTAACCCACAGAAAGGCGAACCGTATGAATGTGGTATCCCCACTCGTGGAGAATCATGGGTACAGTTCCGCGTAGGCTATTACCTGTTTGCCATCCTGTTCCTGATGTTCGACATCGAGACTGTATTCCTTTTCCCATGGGCTGTTGTCGTTGCATCAACCGGTACATACGCATTGGTATCAGCAGCCTGTTTTCTGGGAATCCTCATTTTAGGCTTGGCTTATGCCTGGCGGAAAGGAGCACTGGAATGGAATTAAAAAAACGCACAGAAATCCGCTCAATGGAGTATGAGGATTTCAAGAACAACGATTACCTGGAACGCCTGGTACAACAACTTAATCAGGACGGAGCCGGAATCATCTTGGGCACTGTAGATGAACTAATCAACTGGGGACGTAGCAATTCGTTGTGGTCATTGACCTTCGGTACCAGTTGCTGTGCCATAGAATTCATGGCTTTAGGAGCAGCCCGTTATGACATGGCCCGCTTCGGTTTTGAAGTAACCCGTAACTCTCCCCGCCAAGCAGATATGATTATGGTATTGGGTACCATCACTTACCGCATGGCCCCTGTACTGAAACGTCTGTACGACCAAATGGCTGAGCCCAAATATGTAGTAGCTGTAGGCGGATGCACCATCAGTGGCGGTCCCTTCATCAAATCCTATCACGTAGTGAACGGTATCGACAAGATTATTCCAGTAGATGTATTCATTCCCGGATGTCCTCCAAGACCTGAAGCATTTTATTATGGTATGATGCAGCTGCAGCGGAAAATCAAAGTTGAAAAATTCCTGGGTGGAGTGAACCGCCAGGAAAAGAAACCTGAAGAGAAAGGAGAAGAATAAGCATGGAACTCATTGAAAAGATTAAGAAGACAGCTCCAGACGCTACTGTTTCCGAAAACGGAGAACCTGTGGTCAGTATCAGTGCACAAGAGCTGCACCAAGTGGCAGAAGCTCTGTACGCAGATGCTGAACATCCCATGGACTATCTGCGAGACATCGTAGGGATGGATTGGGGCGAAACAGGACTGGGAGCACTCTACCTCCTGGAATCGACACGGACTGGCTGCCGTATAATCCTGAAGACTGTAACAGCCAACCGCGAACAAGCTTTCCTGCCTACAGTTTCCGACCTATGGAAGACTGCTCTTATCAAAGAACGTGAAGTATTCGACTTCTTCGGCATCCGTTTTCTGAACCATCCGGATATGCGCCGCATCTTCCTGCGCGAAGACTGGAAAGGATATCCGCTCCGTAAAGATTATGACATGAACTCGAATCCATTGAATATGGAAAACGAAGTAAATGCCGATGTCACAGACGAGTACTTTCTGAAGCCAGACGGAACAATAGCCGATAAAAAGAATATCGTGTTCGATCAGAAGGACTTTGTAGTAAACATTGGTCCGCAGCACCCATCTACACACGGTGTATTGCGTATGCGTACTTCGCTGGACGGTGAAAATATCTGTCGGATAGACCCTATTCTAGGTTACATTCATCGAGGTATCGAAAAGCTGAACGAAAGCCTGACTTATCCACAGACACTGGCGCTGACAGACAGACTGGACTACCTGAGTGCCCACCAGAACCGTCATGCCTTATGTATGTGTATCGAAAAAGCAGCGGGTATCGAAATTTCTGAACGAGCCCAATACATCCGCACCATCATGGACGAACTGCAACGTATCGATTCACACCTGCTGTTCTATTCATGTCTGGTAATGGATATGGGTGGACTTACCCCCTTCTTCTACGGATTCCGCGAACGCGAAATGATACTTGACATCTTCGAAGAAACCACCGGTGGACGACTTATCCAGAACTACAATATGATAGGCGGTGTACAGGCAGATATTCATCCCACTTTCTGCACGAAGGTTAAGGAATTCATAGCCCATCTACGCAGTGTCATCAAAGACTACCATGATATTTTTACTGGAAACGTCATAGCGCGGACACGTCTGCAAGGTGTAGGTATTCTCTCACGCGAAGATGCCATCTCGTTAGGTTGTACCGGCGGAACAGGAAGAGCCTCTGGCTGGGCTAACGATGTACGCAAGCATCATCCGTATGCCTTGTATGATAAAGTAGACTTCAGGGAAATCACCTACACCGAAGGAGATTCGTTCGCCCGATACATGGTACGAATGGACGAAATTATGGAATCTTGTCACATTATCGAACAGTTGATAGACAACATTCCTGCCGGAGAATACAAAGTGAAGACTAAACCTATCCTGAAGCTTCCTGAAGGAGTATTCACCAGTTCGGTAGAAACAAGCCGCGGTGAATTCGATGTAGTATTAGAGAGTCACGGCGACAAGACTCCATACCGTCTGCATTACCGTTCTACAGGCTTACCATTGGTACACGCTATGGATACTGTATGTCATGGTCAGAAAATTGCAGACCTGATAGCCATCGGTGGTACGCTGGATTTCGTAATTCCAGACATCGACAGATAAAATTTTAGGTTTGTTAAGTCATTGAATTCTTAGGTTTACCAATTATCTCTTATTCAAGACCTATCTATTAAAGACTTAAAAGCATGACATAGAACACGGCCGTCTTGCCAACAAACTTAAAAACAAAAAAACTAAAAACAAAAAAGCATATGGAACAATATTACGACCTTACCCCACTACTAAACCTCATCCATACATGGTTATGCGGATGGATGCCGGAGTGGCTGGCCCTGACACTGGAAGGTATTGTGGTAGGGGTATTCATCCTTATCATGTATGCCGTACTGGCAATAATCCTTATCTATATGGAGCGCAAGGTCTGTGCGGCTTTCCAATGCCGTATCGGTCCGAACCGTGTAGGTGGAAAAGGCGGTCTGCTACAGGTACCTGCCGACGTTATCAAGATACTGACCAAAGAAATCATCGCTTTGAAGAACGCCGACCGTTTCTTATATAATCTGGCCCCTTTTCTGGTCATCCTGGCCTCCATTCTTACCTTCTCATGTCTACCTTGGAACAAAGGAGGAGAAATCCTACATATGAACATTGGAATCTTCTTCGTGCTGGCAGCCTCATCCATCGGTGTTCTTGGTATCCTGTTGGCCGGATGGAGTAGTAACAGCAAATACACCCTCATCGGTGCGGTGAGAAGTGGAGCCATGATTATCAGTTACGAGCTTTCCATCGGTATTTGTGTACTCACAATGGTAGTACTGAGTGGTACAATGGATATACAGGCTATTGTAGCCAGCCAAGACAACGGGTGGAACCTTTTCAAAGGACACATCGTCGCTGTAGCCGCCTTCGTCATCTATCTGATAGCCGGAAACGCCGAAGCCAATCGTGGTCCGTTCGACCTGGCTGAAGCTGAACAGGAACTAACGGCAGGCTATCACACTGAATATTCAGGTATGCATTTCGGTTTCTTTTACCTGGCCGAATACCTGAACCTGTTCATCACGGCAGGTATCGCCACTACCCTTTTTCTGGGAGGCTGGATGCCGCTGCACATCAGCGGACTGGACGGATTCAACCAAGTGATGGATTTCATTCCTGGTGTAGTCTGGTTCGTAGGCAAGACTTTCGCGGTAGTATTCCTGCTGATGTGGATACGCTGGACTTTCCCCCGACTGCGTATCGACCAGGTATTGACACTGGAGTGGAAATACCTGATGCCGGTATCTCTGGTAGTATTACTGCTCATGACCGTCTGTAAGGTTTTTGGGCTGGTGTTTTAACGTCAATTGAATGATCATGAGTACACTGAAAGAATATCTGGAAGGATATGCCAGCGGAATCAAAAGTCTGCTGGTAGGCATGCGCACCTCAATGAAGGTGTTCTGCCAGAAAAAAGTGACGGAACAATACCCCGAAAACCGTCACACAACCCTCCACATCGCCGAACGCCATCGTGCCATGCTTGTTATGCCACATGATGAAGAAAACCATCACCACTGTATTGCCTGCGGCCTATGTCAGATGAACTGCCCGAACGGGACTATCCGTCTGACTACTGAAATGCGTGAAGACGAAGAAGGAAAAAAGAAGAAAGTATTAGTGAAATATGAGTATAACCTGGGGTCGTGCATGTTCTGCGAAGTTTGTGTAAACGTCTGTCCGCAACATGCCATCCAATTCAGTAACGAGTTCGAGAATGCAGTTTTCGAGAAAGAAAAGTTATTGCTTACACTGAATCACGAAGGGTCATCACTCGCCAAATGACAGAAGATTATGGAAATTACACTTCAAGAAATTGCATTCTACGCCGTAGCCCTCTGTATAGTGGTCTGCTCGGTGTTGGCAGTGACTACCGGCAAGATCCTGCGGGCAGCCACCTACTTGCTGTTTGTACTCTTCGGCACAGGAGCTATTTATGGCATCTTAGGATATACATTCCTAAGTGCCGTACAGCTGATGGTATATGCCGGAGGTATCGTTGTACTATACGTATTCTCTATCCTGCTTACACAGTCGGACAAAGACATGAAATATCACATCCGTCGCGGTAAGCTCGTGAGTGTACTACTCACTACCCTAATAGGTGCCGGACTGGTACTCTTCCTGCTAATGACCAACGGATTCGCACTGAATCTGATTCCGCAAGGCGACGAGCTTCCTGTGGAACAAATAGGCCATGCTCTGATAGGTACCGAAAAATATCAGTTTGTCCTGCCATTCGAGGTAGTCAGCTTCCTGCTGCTGGCCTGTATGATTGGCGCAATACTGATTGGTAGGAAAGAAGAAAAAAAGAATTGACGCAATCTTTTTAGACAGAAGAAGGCTCATCCAGCCGTAAAACCGATGCTGGATGACAGATTCACAGAAACAAATAAAACTCGCTCTTCCGTCTGAAACAAAAAAAGAGATAAAATGGAAATAGAAATACATGTCATACATTACCTGGTCATCAGTACTGTGATGATGTTCTGCGGTGTATATGGATTCTTCACCCGTAAGAACCTGCTTGCCCTTCTCATCTCTGTAGAACTGATGCTGAATGCCACGAACATCAATTTCGCCGTATTCAACCGTTATCTTTTTCCGGGACAACTGGAGGGACACTTCTTCAGTCTGTTCGGTATCGCTATCGCAGCTGCAGAAACAGCAGTGGCCATCGCCATCATCATCAATGTGTACCGAAACATCAAGCATGTTCTGACTGATGACATTACGGACCTGAAAGGATAATGCTTAACGATTAATCAACAAGCTTATGGATTATACAATTCTGATACTCGCCTTGCCTTTGCTCAGCTTCCTGATTCTGGCGCTGGCAGGCATGAAGATGCCGCACCGTGTAGCCGGAGCCATCGGTACCCTTTCATTGGGGAGTGTAGCCGTACTGAGCTACCTGACAGCCTTCAACTATTTTACGGCCGGACGGACAGCCGAAGGAATCTACCCGACCCTTACTCCGTGGAATATCGACTGGCTGCCGTTCACCCAACAGCTGCACATCGACATGGGAATCATGCTAGACCCCATTTCGGTAATGATGCTGATTGTCATTTCTACCGTCAGCCTGATGGTACATATCTATTCCTTCGGATACATGAAAGGTGAAAAGGGATTCCAGCGTTATTACGCCTTTCTGAGTCTCTTTACTTTTTCCATGCTGGGATTGGTAGTAGCTACCAACATTTTCCAGATGTATGTATTTTGGGAATTGGTAGGAGTATCTTCCTACCTGCTTATCGGTTTCTACTACACCAAACCGGAAGCCATTCTGGCTTCAAAGAAAGCCTTCATCGTCACTCGTTTCGCCGATTTGGGTTTCCTCATCGGTATCCTGATTTACGGCTACTACATGCAGACCTTTACTTTCACTCCTTCGGAAGAACAGTTGATGAAGGCCGGAATGGTACTGCCCTGGGCCTTGGGACTGATGTTTGTAGGAGGTGCCGGTAAAAGTGCCATGTTCCCGCTACATATCTGGCTACCGGACGCCATGGAAGGACCTACTCCGGTATCTGCCTTGATTCATGCGGCAACCATGGTAGTAGCCGGTGTGTATCTGGTAGCCCGTATGTTCCCGCTTTTTATCGGTTTTGCTCCAAGTGTACTCCACTGGGTAGCCTACATCGGCGCATTTACCGCGTTCTATGCAGCTTCTGTAGCCTGTGCACAGAGTGATATTAAACGTGTACTTGCCTTTTCCACTATTTCGCAGATAGGTTTCATGATGGTAGCTTTAGGTGTATGTACCTCGATGAATCCACATGAAGGAGGACTGGGTTACATGGCCGGCATGTTCCACCTGTTCACTCACGCCATGTTCAAAGCCCTGCTTTTTCTGGGAGCCGGATGCATCATCCACGCTGTACACAGCAACGAGATGGAAACCATGGGAGGACTGCACAAATACATGCCTGTCACACACATCACCTTCCTGATAGCTTGTCTGGCCATTGCGGGAATCCCGCCGTTCTCAGGCTTCTTCTCGAAAGATGAGATTCTGACAGCCTGCTTCCAGTTCAGTCCGGTCATCGGATGGGTAATGACAATCATTGCCGGTATGACAGCCTTCTATATGTTCCGCTTGTACTACTGCATTTTCTGGGGCAAAGAGAACAAAGAGCTCCATACAGCTCATGTTCCGCACGAAAGTCCACTGAACATGACCTTCCCGCTGATGTTCCTGGCAGCCGTAACCCTTGTAGCCGGATTCATTCCTTTCGGCCATTTCGTATCTGCAAACGGTGAAAGCTATGACATCCATCTTGATATACAAGTAGCCGCTACCAGCATCATAGTAGCACTCATTGCCATCGGTCTGGCTACCTGGATGTATGCCCGCGAAAAACAACCGGTAGCCGAAATGCTGGCACGCCGTTACAGCGGTCTGCACCGTGCAGCCTACAAACGTTTCTATATGGATGAAGTCTGGATGTTCGTTACAAAGAAAATCATTTTCCGCTGTATATCTACTCCACTGGCATGGTTCGACCGCCATGTCATCGACCAGTTCATGAATTTCATGGCTTGGTGTACACAAGCTTTCGGCGTAACCGTTCAGCCTGCCCAAAGCGGACGCATACAGACCTATACTATGTGGTTCTTAGGAGGTATCATCTTCCTGACATTGGTACTCCTGTTGTTCTAATCATCGAAAAGAAAAAATAAACTGATATGAATCTATTGAGTCTATTCGTTCTGATACCTCTGCTCATGTTGCTGGGACTCTGGATAGCCCGCAACGTGAACCAGGTGAGAGGTGTGATGGTAGCCGGATCTTCACTGTTGCTCATACTGGCCGCCTACCTCACCGTGTCATATATCGGACTTCGCCAAGCCGGTGCCACCGAAGAAATGCTTTTCACAGACAGCATCAGCTGGTATGCACCGTTACACATCTGTTACTCGGTAGGTGTTGACGGAATTTCCGTAGTCATGTTGCTACTGAGTGCCATTATCGTTTTCACCGGGACCTTTGCTTCGTGGAAGCTGAAACCGCTCACCAAGGAATATTTCCTATGGTTTACCCTGCTGAGCACCGGCGTATTCGGTTTCTTCATCTCTACAGACCTGTTCACCATGTTCATGTTCTACGAAGTAGCGTTGATTCCCATGTATCTGCTCATCGGAGTATGGGGAAGCGGCCGCAAAGAATATGCAGCCATGAAACTGACACTGATGCTGATGGGAGGATCTGCCTTCCTGCTCATCGGCATATTGGGAATCTACTACGGTGCCGGAGGCGAGACCATGAACATTCTGGAAATCGTACAACAGAAAATACCGACTGAGATGCAACGCATCTTCTTCCCGATGGTCTTCCTCGGATTCGGTGTACTGGGTGCCCTCTTCCCGTTCCACACCTGGAGCCCTGACGGTCACGCTTCGGCTCCGACAGCAGTAAGTATGCTGCATGCCGGTGTGCTGATGAAACTGGGTGGTTATGGCTGCTTCCGCATTGCCATGTTCCTGATGCCGACCGGAGCTGCCATTTGGGGAGATTTCTTTCTGGTATTGACCACCATCTCAGTAGTATACGGTGCCTTTAGTGCTGTCGTACAGACCGATTTGAAGTACATCAACGCCTATTCCTCTGTAAGCCACTGTGGACTGGTACTCTTTGCCTTACTGATGATGACCCGCGTAAGCGCCACCGGTGCTATCCTGCAAATGTTAAGCCATGGACTGATGACCGCTCTTTTCTTTGCCCTCATCGGTATGATTTACGGTCGTACTCATACCCGTGACATCCGACAACTGAGCGGACTGATGAAAATCATGCCATTTCTGGCTGTTGGTTATGTAATAGCCGGTCTGGCTAACCTCGGTTTGCCAGGGTTGAGCGGATTCGTGGCCGAAATGACTGTCTTTGTCGGTTCCTTCCAGAATCCGGACTTGTTCCACCGCACCTGTACCATCATTGCCACAATGAGCATTGTCATTACAGCAGTCTACATCTTGCGTGTAGTAGGAAAAATCCTGTATGGTACCTGTCAGAACCCGGAACATCTGAAACTGACAGATGCCACCTGGGACGAACGCTTTGCAGTCATCTGCCTGATTATTGCCGTCGCCGGGCTGGGACTGGCACCTTACTGGGTAAGTCACCTTATCAGCGGCAGCGTGGAACCTATCATCTCACAACTCATACATTAATTGAATTATGAATATAACAGCATTATTCCCGATGCAAGCCGAAATCAGCCTGGCAGTCATACTCATCATTATCCTGCTGGCCGATCTGATACTGAAGGCACCGCATCATAAAACTCTGCAGACACTGACCTGTACACTGATGGTAGTACAACTGGTACTGAATCTGGTACCTGTAAATCAGGAACTTTTCGGAGGAATGTACAGTAATACGACCATGGCTTCGGTAGTGAAAACCATCCTGACAGCCGGTACCCTGCTGGTATTCATGCAATCCGGACACTGGCTATCCGGCGAAGAAACCCGCCACAAAGCCGGCGAATTTTACCTGCTTACCCTGAGTACCCTGCTGGGAATGTATTTCATGGTCAGCGCAGGCAGCTTCATTCTTTTCTATGTAGGACTGGAACTGGCCAGCATCCCGATGGCCTGTCTGATAGCTTTCGACAAATTCCGTCATGACAGTGCCGAAGCCGGAGCCAAATTCATTCTGAGTTCCATGTTTTCTTCCGCACTGATGCTGTACGGTTTGTCATTGGTATACGGGACTTGCGGAACCACCTATTTCACCGACCTGCCCCAAGCATTGACAGGCACCCCGCTGCAACTGATGGCCATGGTATTCTTCTTTGCCGGCCTGGGATTCAAGCTGAGTCTCGTTCCGTTCCACATGTGGACACCGGATGCCTATCAGGGTGCCCCAACTCCGGTAAGCGGTTATCTGTCAGTCATTTCAAAAGGAGCTGCCGCTTTCGCCCTGATGAATATCCTGCTGAAAGTATTCGGCCCGATGACAGAAGAATGGGGATTGATGTTAAGTGTCACCATTGTACTCACCATCACCATAGCCAATGTCTTCGCTATCCTGCAGCAGAACCTGAAACGATTCATGGCCTATAGCAGTATCTCACAGGCAGGCTACATTCTCCTGGCTGTTTTGGCAGGTAGCGAACAGGGAATGACAGCCCTGGTATATTACATCGTAGTATACATCGTCGCCAATCTGGCTGTATTCGGCGTTATCGGAGCAGTAGAACAACAAACAGGTGGCCGGGTAGACCGGGATACCTACAACGGTCTGTACCAAAGCAATCCGAAACTGAGTTTCGTTATGACACTGGCTCTCTTCTCTTTGGCCGGAATTCCACCTTTCGCCGGATTCTTTTCGAAATTTTTCGTATTTGCTTCCGCCTTCCATACAGGCTATTGGCTGGTAGTCTTCCTGGCTTTGGTAAACACCATCATTTCGCTGTACTACTACCTGTTGATTGTGAAAGCCATGTACATCACTCCGAATGAGAATCCCGTACCTACGTTCCGCTCCTCTGCACTGATGCGTACCAGTCTGGTCATTTGCCTTGTCGGTATCATCCTGCTGGGTATCTGCAGCGGAGTCTATCAGTGGATTGACAAATTCTGATAAACCAACAGAAGAATATATTCCTTAAACAGAAGGACAAAAGGGAAGGACAAACATCCTTCCCTTTTGTCCTTCTGCCCTTTTTCAAGCCTCCTATTTTCAAATTCTTCATTCTTCGTTCTTAATTTTTCATTTCTATTATCTTATTCTTCATTCTTAATTTATTTTTTCTATTTTTGCAGATAGATAAGTAAACATTTTATTTTGAGTCACTATGTATCCATTAAAATTTCAACCGATTCTGAAATCCACCTTGTGGGGAGGTGAAAAAATCATTCCATTCAAACATCTGGACAGTAACCAGACACAAGTAGGCGAAAGCTGGGAAATCTCTGATGTTCCGGGCGACGAATCCATCGTAGCCAACGGTGCCGATGTGGGCAAGAACCTGACGCAGATGGTCAACGAATACAAAGGAGCCTTGGTAGGCGAAGCCAACTACAAACGCTTCAACGGCAAGTTCCCGTTGCTCATCAAATTCATCGATGCCCAGCAGGATTTGTCCATCCAGGTACATCCGAACGACGAACTGGCCATGAAACGTCACAACTCCATGGGTAAAACCGAAATGTGGTATGTAGTAGATGCTACTGCAGACGCACACTTGCGTTCAGGTCTTTCTAAAGCCATCACACCGGATGAATATGCACAGATGATTGCCGACAATACCATCTGCGATGCCTTAAAGGACTACTCCATCAAACCGGGCGATGTATTCTTCCTGCCTGCCGGACGCATCCACAGCATCGGTGCCGGCTCATTCATTGCCGAAATCCAGCAGACTTCAAACGTAACTTACCGCATCTACGACTTCAACCGCAAAGACAAGAACGGAAATACCCGTGAACTACATACCGAACTGTCTAAAGATGCCATCGACTATACGGTTTACGATGACTACCGTACCAACTATACACCCAAGGAAAACGAACCGGTAGAACTGGTAACCTGCCCGTATTTCACTACTACCGTTTACGATTTGACCGAAAAGATGAATATGGATTACAGTGAACTCGATTCATTCGTTATCTATATCTGTATGGAAGGTGCCTGCACCGTAACCGACAACGAAGGGAATGCCATCAGCCTGCAGGCAGGAGAATCAGTTCTGTTCCCGGCTACAACCCGCTCACTGGAAGTAGTTCCTGAAGGCAAGGTAAAATTCCTGGAAACTTACGTATAATCCTATTCTTTCACCATTCAGGCCCTGTTTTTCTTCGGGACAGACACATCTGAAGCAAAACAGTAGCCTGAATGGCTTTTTTATGCCACTCAAATCTTTATCATGAAAAAATCAACAACATTCTTATTCAGCCTGGCATTCGGAGGTTTCCTGGCAGGCTGTTCTACCACTCAACAGGAAACCACCCCGATAGACTACACCCAATACGTTAATCCTTTCATCGGAGCTGCGGATAACGGCCACACATTTCCGGGAGCTTGCCGCCCGTTCGGTATGGTACAGACCAGCCCTGTAACCGGAGCTGTGGGATGGCGTTACTGCTCGGAATATGTCTACAGTGATTCCATCATCTGGGGATTTACTCAGACTCACCTGAACGGTACCGGCTGTATGGATCTGGGCGATATTCTGGTAATGCCTGTCACCGGCAACCGTCACCGCAACTGGGACGGATACCGCAGCCGCTTCCAGAAATCCACCGAGAGCGCTACACCGGGATATTATACCGTTACCCTCGATGAACCGGGCGTAAAGGCAGAACTGACTTCTACCATCCATGCAGCCCTGCACCGTTATACCTATAACAAAGCAGATTCTGCTTCCATCCTGATAGACCTGCAACACGGTCCGGCCTGGAACGAGAACCAATATCACTCACATGTACGCAGTTGCGAAGTACAGTGGGAAAATGACAGTACACTGACCGGTCATGTAAACAACAGTGTATGGGTCAACCAGGACTATTTCTTTGCCATGCAGTTCGACCGTCCTGTAGTAAGTACAGTCGATTTGCCGATGAGTGAAACTGAAAAAGGGAAACGCATCGTCGCAACTTTCCAAGTACAGCCAGGCGAAGCCGTACAGATGAAAGTAGCTCTTTCTACAACCGGTATCGAAGGAGCCAAGGCGAACTTGCAAGCCGAGATTCCGGGATGGGACTTCGAAGCCGTACGTCAGGCTTCCAAAGATGAATGGAACAGTTACCTGAGCCGCATCGAGGTACAGGGAACCGACGAACAGAAAACCAACTTCTACACTTCACTGTATCACGCTTTCATCCAGCCGAACGAAATTTCGGATGTAGACGGCAAATACCGTAACGCAGCCGATTCCATCGTACAGGCTACCGGTGGGAAGTTCTATTCTACCTTCTCTGCATGGGACACTTACCGCGCCGCTCATCCGTTCTACACCATCGTTACTCCGGAACGTGTAGACGGTTTCGTCAACTCCCTGGTAGACCAGGCCGATGTACAAGGCTTCCTGCCTATCTGGGGACTGTGGGGCAAGGAAAACTACTGTATGGTAGCCAACCACGCCGTTTCCATCGTGGCAGAAGCATATGCCAAAGGTTTCAAAGGTTTCGATGCCGAACGTGCCTTCCAGGCCATCAAGCGTACCCAGACCATCTCGCACAAACTGAAATCCAACTGGGAAAACTATACCAAGTACGGCTATTTCCCGACAGATCTGACTGAAGCCGAATCAGTATCTTCTTCACTGGAAAGCGTATACGATGATTATGCAGCCGCCGATATGGCTACCCGTATGGGCAAGACAGAAGACGCAGCCTACTTTGGCAAACGAGCTGAATATTATAAAAATCTGTTCGACCCTGAAACGAAGTTCATGCGTCCGCGCAAATCTGACGGAAGCTGGAAATCTCCGTTCAACCCCAGTCTGGTAGGACATGCTGAAAGTACCGGTGGCGACTATACCGAAGGAAATGCCTGGCAATATACCTGGCATGTACAGCACGATGTTCCGGGACTGATTGAACTGATGGGAGGTGCTGATGCCTTCACTGCCAAACTGGATACCTTCTTCACGTTGAAACTGGAAACCACTCAAGCCGACGTAACCGGTCTGATTGGCCAGTATGCCCACGGTAACGAACCGAGCCATCACGTAACTTACCTCTATGCGTTGGCTGGCAAACCGGCACGTACCCAGGAACTGATCCGTGAAATTTTCGACACCCAGTATCGTCCGGAACCCGACGGTCTGTGCGGAAACGACGACTGCGGTCAGATGTCTGCCTGGTACATGTTCTCAGCCATGGGATTCTATCCGGTGAATCCGGTAAGCGGCGAATATGTATTTGGCGCCCCTCAGGTGCCGGAATTCGTACTTCACCTAGCCGACGGAAAGACCTTCACCATCAAGGCAGAAGGACTCTCTGAAACCAACAAGTACGTAAAGAGCATCACACTGAACGGCGAACCGTATACCAAAAACTTCATCTCACACGCCGATATCATGAAAGGTGGTACACTGGTTTACCAGATGACAGACCAGAAATAAAAAACAAACGGACGTTTTACCTCAAACGCCTAAACGTTCTCATTCAAACGAACGGACGTTCTGACTGAAACAAACGGACGTTTTCCATAAATAAAAAGAGCTTGACATTTCCTCTGTGGGTGTCAAGCTCTTTTCATCTCCTATAATCCGGAGCTGTAACTTCAATTCATGGAAACGAATTTCAGACAAACCGGTTTCGACATTTCAATTCTTTCGCCGGTATTCTCCAGTAATCCAGTTTCAGTATTGCGGGCAAATACCTGAATCTCATTGGTATCCCGGCAGGCTACCAACAGAAATTTACCGTTCGGCGTGATGATGAAGTTACGCGGATGAATTCCCGTAGACTGATATCCCACCTTATCCAAGGTACCGTCTTCCGGATTGACCGAGAAAATAGCGATACCGTCTCCCTTCAAACGGTTTGAAGCATAAACAAAATTACCGTCCGGCGATATGTGGATATCCGCACTACCCCGTGCATCGAGCGTATCAGCCTTGATGGTCTGGATGGTATCCAACTTCATTTCATCGTAAGAAAGCACAATGACATCTCCTGAAAGTTCCGTAATCAGGTACGCATGCTTCCCGTCGGGCGCAAAGCAAGTATGCCGTGGACCTGCTCCCGAAGTTAACTGGACATCGTATGCAGCTGTACGATCCAACAATCCCTTACCTTGCTTATCGTTTACCGGAAAAACATGAATACAGTCAGTACCCAAATCATTGGCCAACATCAAGCGATTATCTGGTGTAAAGAGTACGCAATGCAAGTGCGGTTGAGCCTGTCGTTCACTATCGAGACCGTGTCCGGAAAAATCCAGTGTATCGCCCTCCAAAAGTTCACCGTTTTTCCCTACCGGGAATACTGTTACATTCCCTCCCATATAATTTGCAGTCAACACGTAATCTTCCTTAGGACTCAACACGATGTTACAAGGAGCCCCTCCTTTCGTCGGTTGTGTATTCACCAAAGAAAGCATTCCTTTCTCACGGTCGAAAGTCAATGCGTTGGCGGTAGAAGTCACTCCTTCATCCTCACCCACTGCATACACCCGGCTCCCATCGGCCGAAGGAGTTAGAAATGAAGGGTTCGAAATACCGGAGAATCCGCTCCGGTATGTTCCTTTCCCGGTCTCCTGATTGAATACATACACACGGATGCATTCCTCCTGCGGTTGGGCATAACTTCCCACCAGCAGATAATATAACGAATCTGTATTCTCTGCAGAAACAACCTCTGTCTGTTTGGCACTTCCCATACAACTGCTTCCTGTCAAGGCCATAGCGGCCATACATACACCTATCAATGTCTTCATATTCCTTATGGTTTGATTTTCTGTAAAAGCTTTCAAAAATAATTAAAATCCATTACATTTTGGCGAAATCACAAATATTTCGTATCTTTGCATTCAGATATTATCACAGACTTGGGGTTGTTTGGTTTTGACAGCGAGAGATGTGGTATGTAAGCATGCAGTGCGTCAGTGATTTGCACTATAATCTCAGTTACTGAACAATTATCTGGCAACGAATCTTATGCTCTCGCTGCTTAATCGAAGTATAGTAGATTAACTTTATTCCCGTCACAGTGATGGGAACGAGACATCGCTCAAAAGCTCTTGTTCCGAAGCGTTTGGTCCAGCGGTGCAGTAAATTCGGGAATAGTTCCGGCCGGGTTCCGAGGCCGGGATGAAGTTTTAGGGACTAAGGTATAAGTGGGTGGCTCTGGTCTTGCTTATGCACGAAAACCGAAGGCAGAGATAAGCATGTAGAAAGCATATGGCTTCCTTGTTTGGACGAGGGTTCGACTCCCTCCAGGTCCACGATGATTATTAAACCGCTGAACATCAGCGGTTTTTTTGTTTTTTAAGCTCTTATTCTTTCCCCATTTTATCAGTCAGTTCCATCAGAAAAGCTATATAAAAATCTGCAGCTCTATTTGGATAGAGCTGTTCTATATTATTGTCCGATGCAATAGAAGTTGTACAGGAAATGTCTTTACGATGATATCACAACACGTTCGTGTTAAGACCTCGACACGTACGTGTCGACCTCTCCGCACGAACGTGTCATGACCTCGTCACGTACGTGTCGAGGTAAATTTGGTTTTGTCTTCGGGAAATAACGGACGGATATTTCATGAAAAAGTTCAGGATTTCTTTACAAACAAAAGAGGCCGGTATCTCAGCGGAGAAACCGGCCCTGAATTTGAGTAAGATTTTTTATCGGATTGATTATAAGGAAAATGCGACAGCAGCAAGTTTTTAATCGGTAATGGTGTCATCGAAGTTTTCTATTCGGGTGACTTTCTTGATGTGGTCTAATTTCTTAAGATTCTCGCAGATGGTATTTACATCATCTACATCGTGTACAAACAATTGAATTCGGCCTTCAAAAATGCCATCATTGGACTCGATATTCAATTTGTGAATATTTACGTTCAACTGTTGGGATATAATTCCTGTTACTTGGTTAAGCACTCCAATTCCATCGATTCCTTTCATGTATACATTTACCGGGAAGTTAAGTGCTTTACCTGTTTCCCATTGTACGGCCAATAATCTGTTGCCAAAGCTGGTTTTCAGTTGCGTAGCTATCGGGCATTGGCGCTTATGGATAATAATTCGATTGTTGTCGTCAATATATCCTAAGACATCATCTCCTGGAATTGGTTTACAGCAGTCTGCAATGATGTAGTGCTTCTGGATTTCTTCAGGCGTAAGCTTGACAATTTTCTTCTTGTCAATGTTCAAAGCAGGTTTTTCTTTGGAAGATGCATTATCCTGAGATTTGGGTTTGCTTCCTCCTCCAAATGCAAATGCAATGTATTTTTTCCAGTTTGTGGGAGTGGATTTTTCTTTTAACTCATTCTTTTCTAAATCTCCTAAGGTGAAAACTTTTTGTCCGATCTGGTACATCAAGTCTTCAGGAGTTTTTAGTTTATGAAGGGTACAAAGCTTCTGGATGTTTGTTTCGGTAGCTTCAATGCCTTCTTTCTTAAGGAATTCATGCAGCATGTCTTCTCCGGCCTGCTGGACTTCCTTTCGTTCTCTTTTGAGGATGGATAATATTTTAGCCTTGGCTTTTGCTGTCGTGGCAAAATTAATCCATGAAGGTTGTACTTTCTGTGATTTTGAAGTCAGAATTTCTACCTGATCTCCACTCTGCAGTTTATGGCTCAGTGGTACCAGTTTATGGTTTACTTTAGCTCCAATACAATGGCTTCCTAAGAATGTATGAATGGAGAATGCAAAATCAAGTGCGGTTGCATTCTGAGGCATCGTTTTAATTTCACCCTTAGGAGTAAATACAAATATCTCAGATGCGAAAAGATTAAGCTTGATTGTATCCAGAAAGTCAAGGGCATCGGGCTGCGGATCATCCAAAATTTCTTTGATGGTTTTCAGCCATTTGCTAAGCTCTCCTTCGTCTTCACTTCCTCCTCCTTCTTTGTATTTCCAGTGTGCAGCAAAACCTTGTTCTGCTACATCATTCATTCGCTCACTTCTGATCTGAACTTCAATCCACTGTCCTTTGTTGCTCATCAATGTTACATGAAGAGCCTGATATCCATTGGCTTTTGGATGGCTGACCCAATCGCGCAAACGGTCAGGATGAGGCTTATATATCCGGGAGATAGCTACATAAATGTTGAAGCAGTCATTCAGTTCTTCCTCTTCATTCTTAGGAGTGAAAATGATGCGTACGGCAAGTATGTCATAGATTTCTTCAAACGTAATGTGTTTGTTTTGCATCTTGTTCCAGATGGAGTAGGGAGACTTGATACGTGCTAGAATGCGATAAGGAAGCCCCATTTTATCTAATTGTTCGCGAATGGGGGCTGTAAATTCTTCAAATAGGTTGGTTCTTTCAGCTTGAGTAGCCTTTAGCTTTTCTTCGATTTGCTGGTAAGCTTCTGGGTGTTCGTATTTGAAACTTAAATCTTCCAATTCTGTCTTGATACGATTCAGACCCAGTCGGTTGGCAAGAGGAGCGTAGATATAGAGTGTTTCCCCGGCAATTTTATATTGTTTACTTGGAAGCATGGAGCCTAAGGTACGCATGTTATGCAACCGGTCGGCAATTTTTATAAGAATGACACGGATATCATCATTCATTGTGAGAAGCAGCTTCTTAAAGTTTTCAGCTTGTGCAGAAGCTCTGTCTCCGAAGATTCCTCCTGAGATTTTGGTTAATCCATCTACAATTTGAGCAATCTTAGGTCCAAACAAGTTTTCGATATCCTCTACGGTATAGTCAGTATCTTCTACTACGTCGTGGAGTAGAGCAGAACAAATAGAGGTAGATCCTAAGCCGATTTCTACGCAGGCGATGCGTGCTACAGCGATAGGATGTAGAATATAAGGCTCGCCCGAACGTCGGCGCACTCCTTTGTGTGCCTGTCGGGCGAAATTAAATGCTTTTGTAATTATCTCGACTTTTTTCCGATGTTTACTTTTCAGGTATTGGTCCAATAGCTCCTGAAATGCTTCATCAATCATTTTTTCATCTGTCTGTTCCTGCGTAAGTTTCTCCTCGGTCATAATTCTCTCCCTTTTCTTTGAATCAATAATGCAAAAATAGAGAAAAATACGAATCAAACAAGCAAATGAGGGGTTTTCTTACCGGATGCGTAGAGATTTGCCAGCACGGATGTTACTTCCCTTGATTCCGTTCAGTCTTCGTAATTGGCTTACGCTAACTCCGTACTTAGCGGCAATGCCTCCTAATGTCTCTCCGTTACGGATGCGGTGGTATACAGCTTTTCCGCTATTTTTCCCTTTAGCAGTGGTATTGCTGACAGTTACGGTGCTGCGACGGATTTGAAAAACTTCTGGTTTATAATTATAGATACTATCCTCGTGGTCAATGAAGTAACTCATTATTTGAGTAGGCAATCGTAGTGCGTATGGCTTTTCGTTTCCAGGGATAATATCTTTTTTAAATTCTGGATTAAGTGCGCGAAGTTGGTCTATGTCTACTTTGCATACTTCTGCCACCTGATTTAGGTTCAGTGAACGGTTGATGTGAACAGTATCGGTACTTTCTGGCATGTTCATTTCCATAGGACTGATATAATGTTCACAGTAATAAGTCATGATGTAATTGGCAGCTACGAAAGCAGGTACGTAACCTCGGGTTTCTTTTGGTAAGAAGTTGTAGATTTTCCAAAAATCCTTTTCGCCTCCAGCTCGGCGGATAGCTTTGTTGATAGTACCAGGTCCACAGTTATAGGCTGCCAGAACGAGATTCCAGTCCTGATATATATCATATAAATCTTTTAGGTAACGTGCTGCAGCACGAGTAGATTTGACCGGATCTCTGCGTTCGTCCACAAGTGAGTTGACCTTAAGCCCATATACTTGTCCTGTGCGAAGCATGACCTGCCATAACCCTACTGCGCCCTGTGACGAAGTGGCTGTCGGGTTTAATGCCGATTCAATGACGGGAAGGTATTTTAATTCTAACGGAAGATCGTATAAATCCAGTGCTTCTTCAAAAATAGGCATGTATAGATTATTGGCGCTCAGCATAAATGATACCTTTTGACGGAGACGGGTAGAGTACATGTCTATAAACTTCCGTATGATGTCATTATAAGGCATTTCTATAATAGCCGGAATACGCTGCAAGCGGTCCATGTAGATAGAATCGCTGACTTCCGGATTTTGGGTAGTCATCGTACAGTTTTCTGCAGGATTGATGTAATGCTTGGAAATCCAGTCCAAGTACAGACTATCTGTAGTGGTAATCATTCCTTCCGGTAAATCTATTACATCTTCCTGCCCATTGGTTTGTATGGTAATCGTTTTTTCTGTCTGTTGGGCAAAAAGAGAAGAAGCGTTACAGATTGCAGCAGTAAGTAAACTAAAAATTATTCTTTTCATCTTTTAAAATTTAATACAGCATTGCAAACCAACTCCTTGCGGACGGTTGCGGAATGCATCGTTGAACACGGTAGGTTCCCATTTCATGCTGAGGTCTTTGCTGATATCAAAATCAGACAGCTCAGCATCTACATAGGCATCAATCACTGATAGCAGATATACACCAATGAATGCAAATATACTTAAATCGCGTTGACGTCGATAAAGGTCTTTTCGTTTTCGGAAGATTTCCTGCCAATACTCCAAACGGTCATTGACATTTGTTCCGGGAGGAAGGAAATCCATATAACTGTTGTTATTGGGATTATCGCTCATAATGTCTTGGTAGGCTTGAGAATAATCCTTATACATCTGCCCGTTCCAAGTCAAGGCGTATGCACATCCTACGAAACCTCCATAAATGATAGGTAGTTTCCAGTACTTCCGGTTGTAAATCTGTCCGGCTCCAGGGATAACGAGTCCTAACCATACTGTACGGTTAGAATTGGGTATCCAGCGTTTTTTCTCCTGAGTTGGAGGCAGAGTATTTTGAATGGAGTCGTTTTGTCTTGCCAAGGCTGCAGTATCTACGGGGGCTTCCAGTGCCTCTAATGCGAGTTTTCGCTGCAGGTTGGTTGTATCAGCCAAAGCCAGGCTGTCTGCCCGATTCTGTGAGCGGATAGAATCAGTTGTCAGTATACCCTCCCTGCGTTTTTGGGCTCGCTGTGCATTTACTTCCATATTCCCCCAGGGGATACAGAATAGCAGGATAAGCGACAGAATATATGTAAAAGTATGTGCTCTCAAATTATTTTTGTTTATTCCGTTTTTTTCAAAGAATCCAGAATCTCCATAATTCTTTCCAGATCTGCATCGCTGTTGAAAGGAATGCTGATCTTTCCTTTTCCTTTATTGGTACAGGAAAGCTGTACTTTCGTGCCAAAGAAATTGCACAGATGATTTTGAAGCATAGAGTATTCTTCAGATAATTGTGTGCCTTTGGCAGAGATTGTTTTTCCTCCGCTTTTTATGCTTTCACCGTTAGCCAGTGCTTTTACAATTTCTTCCACTTTACGCACGGAGTACCCTTGAGCGACTGTCTCATTAAAGATACGTATCTGAGTTTTAGGATCTTCCAGAGTTAATAACGCACGTGCATGTCCCATATCTATTTCCTTGTTCTTCAAGGCTACTTGGATGGGGGCTGGCAATTTTAGCAGACGTAAATAGTTTGCTATGGTTGTTCGTTTTTTGCCAATGCGTTCGCTCAGGCGTTCTTGTGTCAGTTCATATTGTTCAATTAAATGCTGGTAGGCCAGTGCGATTTCCAGGGAATTCAGGTCTTCGCGTTGAATATTTTCAATCAAGGCCATTTCCATTACATTCTCGTCGTCTGCAGTACGAATGTATGCTGGAATTGTTTTTAGACCGGCAAGTATGGATGCCCTATATCGTCTTTCACCTGCAATAATTTGATAAGAATCTTCGTTTAGTTTACGTAAGGTGATAGGCTGGATGATACCTATTTCTGCAATGGAATCAGCCAGTTCTTGTAAGGCGATAGGATCAAATTCACGACGAGGCTGGTTGGGGTTTACAGATATTTTGTCCAGTTCTATTTCGTTGATGGATGATGATCCGGAAGTTTTTACTTCTTCGTTGGATATCAGAGCATCAAGTCCTCGTCCTAATGCAAATTTTTTTTGTACTGCCATATACTTATTTGCTATTTCTTGTTATAATTTCATTGGCTAAAGCCAAATGGTTTTTAGCTCCGGTTGATTCTGCATCATAAAGAATAGCAGGAATACCGTGGCTGGGTGCTTCACTTAGTTTGACATTACGCTGAATAATGGTCTTGAAAACCAGTTCCTGGAAGTGTCTTTTCACTTCGTCGTATATCTGGTTGGCCAGACGCAAGCGCGAGTCGAACATTGTCAGCAGGAATCCTTCAATTTCCAATGAAGGATTTAGTTTTGTCTTGATAATCTTGATCGTGTTTAAAAGCTTGCTGATACCTTCCAGCGCAAAATACTCACATTGTACTGGAATAATTACAGAGTCGGCAGCTGTTAAGGCATTGATGGTAATTAAACCCAAAGATGGAGAACAGTCTATCAAAATGTAATCGTATTCGCTTTTCATCGGCTCTAACGCGCGTCGCATGATTTTCTCACGGTTCTCCAAATTCAGCATTTCGATTTCAGCACCCACCAGGTCAATGTGAGAAGGTATGATGTCTAATCCGTCAATATCGGTTGTATAAATCGCTTCCCGTATGTCAGCCTGATTGATCAGACATTCATAGATTGAACAGTCAATGTCTTTCAAATCTACACCAAGGCCGGATGAGGCATTTGCCTGAGGGTCAGCGTCAATCACTAGTACTTTCTTCTCGAGAGTAGCTAAAGATGCAGCCAAATTTATAGTGGTAGTAGTTTTGCCTACACCTCCTTTTTGGTTGGCTAAAGCAATAATTTTTCCCATATTAATCAGTTTATTCTGATTGCGAAGTAACTAATAAATGACGATAGTTTCAATTAAAATTCCATGACTTTTGGGAAAGTGTTGAAAACTCACCTCATCTGTTAATAACTTCACGCGGGCAAAGATATATATTTTTAGCTAATTGCATGATGTGGTTTGGTAAGATTAAGATTTGTTGTAACTTTACACTCATAAAAGTTTGGATAATAAAGATATGATGAAAGAGAAACCATTTCTGTTGTTGTCGAATGATGATGGATTTGCCGCAAAAGGCATTCAGGAACTGATAAAAGTATTAAGGCCAATGGCCGATTTAATGGTAGTTGCACCTTCTGGCCCACGTTCAGGAGCTTCCGGTTCCATTACTTCAGAGCATCCGCTTCGTTGTAAAAAGATAGAGTCTGCACCGGGATTTTCATTGTACACTTGTACGGGTACTCCTGTGGACTGTGTGAAACTGGCTTTGCACGACTTGGTACCCCGTACACCTGATATGGTGATAGGAGGAATTAATCACGGAGATAACTCTTCTGTCAATGTGCACTATTCAGGTACAATGGGAGTTGTTATAGAGGGATGTCTGAAAAAAATACCTTCAGTCGGTTTTTCTCTTTGTAATCATGCGGAAGATGCAGATTTTACACCCACTTTCCCTTATATACAACGTATCGTAGAAGAGGTCTTGCAGCATGGATTACCTGTAGGAACCTGTTTGAATGTAAATTTTCCTGATGTAAAGGAACTGAAAGGAGTGCGTATTTGTCGGCAAACAGATGGAGTTTGGACAAATGAGTTTGTAAAGTCTGTTCATCCCAGAGGTGGAAATTATTATTGGCTTACAGGTTCTTACCGGAACGATGAACCCGAGGCACAAGATACCGACCATTGGGCATTAGATCATGGATACGTAGCCATTACTCCTACTCAGATAGATGTAACGGCTTATACTTTGATGGAACAATTGAATCACTGGAACTGGCAGCTATGAAATATTATTTAATTGTAGGTGAAGCCTCGGGTGATTTGCATGCATCTAATTTAATGAAGGCACTGCAAATGAATGATCCCAAAGCTGATTTTCGTTTTTTCGGAGGCGATTTGATGGCGACTGCAGGAGGTTCACTGGTCAAGCATTATAAGGATATGGCATACATGGGATTTATCCCAGTGTTGCTTCATTTGCGGACAATCTTTCGTAATATGGATTTGTGTAAGAAAGACATTGTTCAGTGGAATCCCGATGTCTTGATTTTGGTGGATTATCCGGGGTTTAACCTGAAAATAGCTGAATATATAAAAGCGCATACGAATATACCCATTTTCTATTATATATCTCCTAAAATCTGGGCTTGGAAGGAATACCGCATCAAGAATATTAAACGAGATGTGGATGAGCTGTTTTCTATACTGCCTTTTGAAGTGGATTTTTTCAAGAAGTATAATTATCCCATTCATTATGTCGGAAATCCATGTGTGGATGCTGTACAATGTTTTAAGCAGGGATATGCCGAGAGTTTTGAGGAATTTACCCTTCGTAACGGGTTGGATAAAAAGCCAATTATTGCGTTGTTGGCTGGTAGTCGTAAGCAGGAAATTAAGGATAATTTGCAGCGGATGATACAAGCATCCCACAACTATACAGAATATCAGTTTGTTATTGCGGGAGCTCCTGGAATATCTCCCGAATTTTATCAGGCCTATATGGGGGCTGATACCAAAATTATATTTGGTCAGACATATAGCTTGCTGAGTCATGCTACGGCTGCTTTGGTTACCAGTGGTACGGCTACACTCGAAACCGCCTTGTTCCGGGTGCCTCAGGTGGTGTGTTATTATACTGCTGCAGGAAAACTGGTTTCATTCTTACGCCGACATATTTTAAAAGTAAAATATATTTCTTTGGTCAACCTGATTGCAGGTCGTGAAGTGGTGGCTGAACTGGTAGCGGATGGCATGACCTCAGAAAATGTGAAGCAACAATTAGAAGCAATCTTACCCGGGCAAATGACTCGTGAGAAAATGTTGCAGGATTATGATGCGTTGATTAAAATTCTTGGACAGGAAGGAGCTTCTGAACGGGCAGCCGGAAAAATCGTTGAACTTTTATCTCGAAAATACAACAGGTCCTTGCAGTAAGACTGAAGGACCTGTTATAAACTTTCTGCTTATATTATTCAATAAAAGAAATGATATACAGATAGACAACCGCTGCCGGAACCGCCATCAGGGTGCTGTCAAAGCGGTCTAACATACCTCCATGGCCAGGTAATATGTTGCCTGAATCTTTTATTCCAATAGTGCGTTTAAGCAGCGATTCTGTCAAATCGCCTAATGTACCGAATATCACAACTGTCAGGGCTAGTCCTATCCAGATACTGATTGACATGAATGGGAAATAATGTGCTATCACAATGGCAGCTATAATACTGAAAACTCCGCCGCCAATGGAACCTTCCCATGATTTTTTAGGGGATATTCGTTCAAATAAGCGATGCTTTCCGAATAGCATACCGGTACAATATGCTCCCGTATCATTAATCCATGTGAAAATAAATATTGACAACGGTAGTATTGGGTTGTACTGTACCTGATAATTTGACAATTCTCCTTCACTTCCAATAGAATGATAGGCCAGTACGTTTAACATTGCAAACGAAAGTGCAATGTAGATTTGGCTCATCATGGCATACGCCCAGTTGTTCAGTGGATTCTTTTTCTTTAAATATAGCTCGCTGACAAGCAGGTATATGATAAGAAATAAGTAAGGAATCAGTATTTCTGTTTGTCCAGGCATGACTCCTAAATAGGCAAAACCAAAGAACAGAAATACACCGGCCAGCATACATATAGGTTTGTTTATCTCTACATCCGGCTGTTTGCTGATGATAACCCCGAATTCATGAATGGTCAGGGCTGTAATCAGAGCAAACAATAGACTAAAAGAGATAGGACCTCCAAGAATACAACCAATGAGTACTCCTACGAAGATTATTCCCGTAATTGCTCGTTGAATAAAGTTATTTTTCACGTTAGTTGGTTTTTATTCGGTTATGCTTCTCCTTTTTCCTGGTTTTCTTCCTGTGAAGGTATGTTATTTTCAGAGGAAGAATTATTTTCATTATCCGTATTTTCCTGCTTGTTTTCCAGCTGTTTGGTTTCCGGTAGCTGCTCATTGGCTGCCATAATTTCTTCCGAACGGGAAGTCCATGGACGTTTACCGAAAATCTTTTCAACATCTTCAGCAAAGATTACTTCTCGGTCAATTAACAGCTGTGCCAGTTGGTTGTGGCCTTCACTGTGTTCTTGCAGCAAGGCCTTTGCACGCATGTACTGCTCATTAATCATGTGCTGTACTTCCTGGTCTATAAGCTCGGCTGTATGTTCACTGTATGGTTTAGTAAAGCTGTAATCTTCATTGCTGTTATAATAGCAGAGATTAGGAAGCTTGTCACTCATACCTGCGTATGCAATCATGCCGTAAGCCTGTTTGGTGACTCTTTCCAAGTCATTCATTGCCCCGGTGGAGATGTGTCCGATGAAAATTTCTTCAGCAGCACGTCCACTTAATGTGGCACACATTTCATCCAGCATTTGTTCCTTAGTAGTGATCTGTCGTTCTTCTGGCAGATACCATGCTGCTCCTAACGCACGTCCTCTTGGAACAATGGTTACTTTAATCAGCGGGTTGGCATGTTCCAGGAACCATGAGATGGTGGCGTGACCTGCTTCGTGAAGTGCAATGGCACGTTTTTCGGCGGCAGTCATGACTTTTGTTTTCTTTTCCAGACCACCTACAATACGGTCGATTGCAGCTAAGAAATCATCTTTATCTACACTCTTCTTTTGATGACGTGCTGCAATAAGAGCAGCTTCGTTACATACATTGGCAATGTCCGCACCGCTGAATCCAGGGGTTTGTCGTGCTAATAAATCCACGTCTACACTGCTGTCCAGCTTCAGAGGTTTAAGATGAACTCCAAACACTTCCTTTCGTTCATTCAGGTCAGGAAGGTCTACATATATTTGTCGGTCAAAACGTCCTGCACGCAGTAGGGCTTTGTCCAAAATATCTACACGGTTGGTTGCCGCTAAGATGATGACTCCACTGTTTGAACCAAATCCGTCCATCTCTGTCAGAAGCTGGTTCAATGTGTTTTCACGTTCGTCATTTCCTCCCATGCTTGGGTTTTTGCCACGGGCACGGCCTACAGCATCAATTTCATCAATAAAGATGATACAAGGCGACTTTTCTTTTGCCTGACGGAACAAATCACGTACGCGAGAAGCACCGACGCCGACAAACATTTCTACAAAGTCTGAACCGGAAATAGAGAAGAAAGGTACATCGGCTTCACCTGCCACAGCTTTGGCTAACAATGTTTTACCAGTTCCCGGAGGGCCTACTAGTAAAGCACCTTTAGGAATTTTTCCACCCAGTTCCGTATATTTTTGCGGTTGTTTCAAGAAATCTACAATTTCCTGTACTTCTTGTTTGGCAGCAGCTTGTCCGGCAACATCCTTAAACGTAATGCGGTTAGTTCCTTTTTCAAAAAGCTGCGCTTTGCTTCTTCCCACATTAAATACGTTTGAGCCTCCTCCGGCGCCTCCTCCGCCACCCATTCGGCGCATGGCAAACATCCAGATACCGATAAGGAAGACAAACGGCAGAACGTTCCACAGGATTATACTAAAATAGTCACTTTTCTTTTCGTATTGGATAGAACCGGTAAAGTTTCCTTCTTTCGTCTGCTCATCCAAAAACTTGTCCAAAGCTTCCATGGAGCCAATTTGTACATTGATAGAAGGGCTTCTTCCGACTTTGTTGGCATCTTTCTTGAATACATCTACAATGTGATCCGGCTTGATATACATTTCCACCGTATTGTTGTCGTATGCCACGATTTTATCTGCATATCCTTTGGTAACCATTTCCTGAAATTCGGTATAGTTTACCTCTTTGGTGGCACTTCCTTCATCTCCGGAAAAATAGAGGAAGGCAAAAATCAAGGCAATGATGACATAAAGCCACGTTAAATTAAAGCGTGGTACATTGATTTTAGGTTTATTGTTGTTGTCACTCATATTTCTCTTTCCTTATTATATATTAGTCCAGATCTGGAATGTCGGTCAGTTTGGCATCTGCCCATAAGTGTTCCAGATTATAAAAATGTCGTACTTCCGGCAAAAATATATGTACAATAACGTCGCTATAATCCATAGCTACCCATTGTGCATTTCTTTGGCCGTCTATAGCATACGCTTTAGTGCCGGTCTCTTTTCTTACATGTTCTTTGATGGAGTCCACAATTGCCAATACCTGACTGGGAGAATTTCCCTGGCAAATGATAAAATATTTACAGATGGTATCTTCTATTTCGTTTAAATCAGCTACTACGATTTGTTTACCTTTTTTCTCTTGAATTCCTTCAATGATTTTTTCTATTAAAGTTGTCGTTTCGTTCATTCTTTTGATTATTCCTATTTTAAAAATTGAAAATAAAGTTCTATATATAACATAGGACAAATATACTTGGTTTTCTGTATATCCGAAAATTTTTACTTGAAAGAAGCTGAAAAAAGAAAAAAAATATGTTTTTGGGAAGAAAAAATGCCGAAATGCTTTGTATGTTCCAAAAATGTTGTACCTTTGCACCGTCAAAACAAAAAGATGACAATCGTTCTCTGATTTTGGGCTATGGTGTAATGGTAACACAACAGATTCTGGTCCTGTTTTTCTT
>ERZ780034.51-NODE-51-length-42043-cov-8.88349_pt1 | contig 42043 bp, 30 predicted proteins | sample MGYA00511855_ERZ780034 | MGnify/ENA primary metagenome ERZ780034 (study PRJEB29588, sample SAMEA2148024) | human gut metagenome | biome: human gut; feature: human-associated habitat; material: faeces | place: Denmark | collected 2008/2010 ...
TTCAAGCTCTTTACTGCAATTGAGATTGCCATTGAGATTGCTTGCGGATTTTAGGTTTTAATAAAAATGAACAATTTCGTAGACTCATTCAAAACGAATGGTATAGCCTATGTTACTTTCCCAATGTTTGATGAAATAAAGCATCAGATATTGGAAGAGCCTTATCAACTCATTCAATTCTTGGGCTTGTCCGGTCTTGGCAAGAGCCGAATGATGTTCGAAATTTTCAAAGAAGAAGATAATATCCATAATTATTACTGTAGCAATGCATCTGATGAAAGACTGCTTAATGACCTATCTATATTTCTGCGGAAAAGGAAAGATGAAGTGGGAATCATAGTACTTGATGATTGTAATGCTGATGCTTTTAGTAGAATTAGCAAGTTACGTTCAGAAATAGATACATCTTATAAGATTATTGGAATTTATAATGATACCGAAGGACTTGTTCAACAGTATGGAGTGAACCACTTGATTTTGCATCGCAGAGACTTGATAGAGTCTGTTAATCAATATATAGAAGAACAAATTGGTTTGATGAGTAGCCAAGCAGAGAGTGTTGTTGAGCAGATACAAAATCTTTCTGATGGTTTCCCTGTTGTTGCAATTAAGGCGATTCAATCCTATAGAGAGAAAGGTGTTACAAGCTTGATGAATGAAGATGAGCTGTGGAAAAGAATGTGTGGTTATCAAAATATAGATAATGATGCTCGTATAGCCTTGCAATCATTATCGTTATTTGAACCTCTAGGATATGAACAGGAGTTTACGAATGATTATGAGTTGGTTAAGTATAACAAGTCTATAACACCATTAGAGAATTATAGCAATCAAAGAATAGATGACATCTTTGAGAATTTGGTAAATACATACATTCAAAAAGAACTGATAGAAAAAAACTCTTGTTGGTTATTGGTACGTCCTTTACCTCTCGCAGTATGGCTTGTAGGTCAATGGTTCCGAAGTTGCGGACAAGGTAGGCTGGTACAGCTTCTCAACGATTTGGATGCCATTCAGAATATAGGTCAAGCAAATAGAATGAAGCGAGCTTTGTGTAAGCGTATTAAAAATATGCAAGATAATGAAAAAGCAAAATTTCTTTTTGAAAGACTGATGGCAAAAGGAGCCCCTTTCCACTATGAGGAAGTAGTATGTTCAGACTTTGGTTCACGGCTCTTCCTCGCTATATCAACAGTGAACCCAGTCGCTGTGATGAATTGTCTCTTTGATGTCATTATGCCTCAGTCTATAGATTGGGCTAAAAATATAATCAAAGGTGATGTGCGTCGCAATTATATCTGGTGTTTGGAAAAATTAAGTATGCCAGAGACTACTTTCCGTAAGGCAACCCTTTTATTGGCGAAGTTTTCCTTGGCAGAAAATGAGTCCTGGGCTAATAATGCCACAGGACAGTTGCTCCAGCTTTTTCATGTAGCTTTGTCTGGAACAGAAACTACATTACGGCAACGTTTGGATGTGATAGAAGAACTGCGAACGTTGGGAGATGAGTATATTCCCATCGTATTAAAGGTAATAGATAGTGCTTTCTCTTATTCTCATTTTTCTCGCAATGCAGGATATGAGCATATTGATGGAAAAGTTTACACGGATTTTGAGCCTATGGGTGTTGACATTTGTGAATATTGGGAAGGATGTATAAAGATATTAGGTGAACTCTTACAATATAGACCAGATAGCGTAAATCAGATAGCTGATATTATTGTAAGTCATGTATATGATCTTAGTTTGCGGTCTGGTTGCTATGATTATTTGGAAAAACTCATCAATATGGTAGTTAATGCTCGTGGCAATGAATGGCCTGAGATGCACAAACAACTCTTGAAATTAAAGAGGTATAATCAAGACAGACTTTCTACGGAAAGAAAAGCAAAAATAGATGGGTGGCTGAAACTATTTGGTGCAAAGGACTTTTTGCTAACTTTGGATGAGGTCCATGCTACTTTTTATGCAGATAATAGGGAACTATCCTTTGAGGATAAGATGGCTCATGCCGTAGAGTATTTTACGCCTATAGCAAAACGCTTTCGAGATGAGAAATTATACTCAGATTCCGAATTGGTATTGAGATTGTTGGATAGTCAAACAAATGAAATCGCATTTATCCGTGCTATATCAAATGTGTTGACGCTACAACAGGTAAAAGAGTTATTTGATGTAATAATAAAGAATATTGCAGGAAAAGCTCAAGATTATCAAAGTAGTTTTCTGAATATCCTTTATTTCTCATTGCCAGAGAGTGAAGCCAAAAGGAAGTTCTTGCAATCTATATACGACTTGAAGAAATACCAGCAATATATTGTGTTGAAAACAAATTCAGAAACAAGCGATTTAAAAGTTCTGAAAGAGGTTGTAGATATAATAAACAATAAGCATATTTCTCCGAAAACAAGTCTTCGTCAATATCTCTATCGGGTAAATATAGATTCATCAGAAAGAATGTTTGAGGTTTGCAGCTATATCCGTAAGAATGTTGGTAACAGCGATGACATATTACTGGATTATATAGTAGCCAATGAGTTTTCTTCCTTTATTTTAGAGGGAGAAATGAAAACGTTGACCATGGAATTACTGTTGAATTACGATTATGCAAAGTCAACGGTGGATGCTTATAATGTCAATAGTCTTGTTACGAATATCTTGGAGTCAGGTAAAGAGGTGGATTTTGCCATTTCATATAACAAAAAACTGCTTAGAGAAATAAAAGATTATGATAGTTTTCGCGTGAATGAGCATCTGTATTATACTTTGTTACCGAAATACCAGGACTCGATATTAAGGGATATTTTGAAAGAAATCTCCAATAGAGAATCAGACTTTTGGTATTTTGGTGGCAAGGACTTGGGCAGTGGGGATGGCTTTGGAGTAGGACCATTGTTCCAATGCAATATAGAAACTATCAAGGAGGTTTGCCTCCAAGAATCTCAAGGCTGTTTGCCATATCGTCTTGCTTATCTCGCTCCAGTATTTGATTATTCAGATAAGGACGAACCATCATTTAGCCAATTCTTTTATTGGCTATTAGAGCATTTTGATAGTTTCAAGGAGCAGGAAGAAATTATGTCAGAATTTAGTAGTAATATGGGCTCTTACTCATGGGTTGGCTCAATAATTCCGTTATTGGAAAAGAAGATAAACTGCTTCAAGAAGTTGGAGCATCATACGAATACCATTGTCAAGAAATGGGTAATTGAAAATATATTGTCGCTTTCAGAGCAACTTCGTAAGGAGCAGAATTCTGAAAGCTACAGAAAATTATGTTGATAATTATGGATGAATTAGAAAGGTTGTCAAGTGAACTAAAGCAGTTCTTGACGAAATATAATAAACGGATAATGCTTGGTCATTTTACTCAACTGATGGAAACATCTTCGTCGGGTATGGCACAAAATGAGCTTGGCCGATTGTCCTCTCCAATGAGGCAACTATATTATCTGGCAGGTCTGTTGGTTACTACCACAAAAGGTGGCGTGGAAGTAAATTATACAGAAGAAGACTGGACCTATATCGTAGAACATTTAAATACCATTGAGAATGAGTATTTTAAGATATTCTTTCCAACAGAAAAAACAGAGATAACTGATGAATGGAAGAAAAAACGTGTAGTGGCAATGCCAACATTTCTTTCTTATTTTAACCAGGGACCTTTGAATTTTGAAGAACAGTCTATTAGCTGGATTTCAGATTTATATCAAAAATTAGATGCAGCGATAGAAGCTGAAACAGGATTGAAGACAAAAGATTTCCTTCTTTTCTATGACAAATTGGATAGATGGTGTGAAGATAACTTGCAGAGTTTTTCAAATACTAATACAACTCCAATTCGCTCTGATTGGCAAGATTATACAAGTTTAAAAATCGGGGTGGTAGATGAGGCACCAGATGAGATTAAAGCATTGGGAAACACCAGATTGCCAATGTGTACTTTGGTTGCAGACTATGGTATAAAGAATCGTTTCAAAGCTTCAGATTTAGTGGACGAAAAACTTCCTTTGAATAAAGTAGAACAGATTTTGTCTTTGCTTTCTTTTAAAGTGGAAGATTCTGATTTCCTCTACTATACCTCAACAACCAATCCTTTATATCGTTTTCCTATATTAAATCTAGAGGATGGTCTTTATCAAGTTTTTGAAATAAAGCAAGTCTTGCATGCAATAGACGCATATTTAGAGAATTTATCTTGTTCTACAGATAATAACAAGACCAAGTATATAAAGGAAAAAGGTAAATTACTGGAAAATAACATCGTTAGCTTATTCAAATCAATCTTTGGAAGGTATGTAAAATGCTATACGAGCTATTATGTAGATGACTGCGAGCAAGATATTTTAATCTTGTGGAAAGACAATGCTTTCATTATTGAAGCCAAAGCATATGATATAAAAGAGCCATTTCGAGACCCAGAGCGGGCATATAAACGAATTCTTCAAGATTTCAATCGTAGTATTGGTTATGCATATAAGCAAACATGGCGAGTTGCAGAAAAGTTTTACAAGCAAGAACCTTTAGAAATAAAAGATGAACATGGAGCCTTGATTGATACCATTGATACTGCAAAATATAAAAATGGTGATTTTTCAATCATTGTCACTCAGAAATCTTTTGGACAAATTCAAGCAGATTTATCTAATACGTTAGATATCGAAGAAGGAGGATTTTATCCATGGGCTATAAAGTATGACGATTTGGACGTATTTCTTCGAACAATTAAGGCTTTACATAAGAAGCCACAGTTCCTTGTAGATTTTCTATTAGATAGAGAAGCTTTGCATGGTCATGTTATATGCTCTGATGAACTCCAAATTTGTGGAGGCTATCTTATGGACGAGTTAACTAGTGATATCTGTCAAAGTGATAACCTCATAGCTTGTAGTCCAGAATTGGCTTCTATTTTTGATGAACAGTATAGAAAAGGGCTGGGATTTAAAAATGAAAGACATTGGACGGAAAAACATGATGGAAAAACTCTTTTTGTTTAGATACTATGTCAACTCAAACATCAGATAATAATAAGCTGATAGCGAAGAATACGTTGCTTCTTTACTTCCACATTCTTTTTATGATGGTGGTTCCGATATATACGAGCTGACTCATAATAGAATAATATTTATGACGTAAAAAAAGTGATAATTATGACCGAACAACAATACAACGGATTGCTGAAAGCCTATACAAAGGAGGCTTTGGCAAGTATGATAAAGGCTGATATACGCAGTAGGTTTCCCGAGCCTTATTCCAGTATGTATTGTCAACAATTTGATGATTTCAAGAATGTTGCAGATTTCTTGGAATTTGCAGCATAGTTAATGAGGAGATAACATTTATGAAAGGAATAGTATTAGCAGGTGGTAGCGGAACACGCTTGTACCCTATTACAAAGGGTATCAGCAAGCAGCTGATACCAATCTTCGATAAACCGATGATATATTACCCAATATCAGTATTGATGTTGGCAGGTATCCGTGAGATACTCGTTATTTCAACCCCTTAAGACTTGCCAGGCTTCAAGCGCCTCTTGGCGGTGGAAGCCAGTTCGGAGTCAGGTTCGAGTATGCAGAAATGAATCATGGTTATTGGTTTATCTATCTTTGAAAGGTGTTTAGGAACAATTGTATGAATGTATAAAATAGATTAATGATTTACCTTCTCAACATATAGGCACTTGTAAGACAATCTATAAAAAAGTCTATCCCAAAATTGAGTTGGTAACTTTACTAATGATTTTAAAATAATTAAAAAGATATGGCAAAAACAGTTTATTTAGGCATGATTGGTGATATCATGCATCCGGGTTACATTAACATCATCAATAAAGCCGCTGAATACGGCGAAGTGATGGTGGGTTTGTTCACAGACAAAGCGATTGCTAATCATCGCCGTCTCCCATACCTTACTTGGGAGCAGAGAAAAAATGTTGTTGAGAACATCAAGAATGTTTCAAGAGTTGTACCACAGGATGATTGGAGCTACATTCCTAATCTTTGTGAATACAAGCCTGACTATATCATTCATGGTGATGACTGGCAGAGTGGTCCAGAGAAGTATCTTCGTGATGAGGTATATAAAACAATGGAGAAACTTGGTGGCGAGGTTATTGAAATTCCATATACACAGAACATTTCCGCCTCAGGTATCAAGCAGGAAATTGATGCACTTGGTGTTACACCACAAATGCGCCTTTCTTCTCTCCGTCGTCTTATAGCTGCAAAACCTATTGTGCGTATCCTTGAATCACACAATGGCTTGACAGGTCTTATTGCAGAACATACTAAGGTTGAAGTAAATGGTCAAGAGCGTGAATTTGATGGTATGTGGGCATCTTCGCTTACAGACTCAACTTCTAAGGGTAAGCCTGATATCGAAGCAGTTGATTTGACGACACGTCTTCACGATTTGAACGACACATTGGAAGTAACAACAAAGCCTGTTATTTTTGATGGTGATACAGGTGGTAAGGTTGAACATTTCGGTTTCACGGTACGTACACTCGAACGTTTGGGTATTTCTTGTGTAATCATTGAAGATAAAGTTGGTTTGAAGCAGAATTCCCTTTTTGGAACAGATGCTGTACAGACACAAGATACCATAGAAGGATTCCAAGCTAAGATTCGTGCTGGTAAGGAAGCACAGATTACTCGTGACTTCATGATAGTATCTCGTTGTGAGTCGCTTATTGCTGGTAAGAGTATTGAAGATGCACTTGAGCGTTGTCATGCTTATGTAGATGCTGGAGCAGATGGTATCATGATTCATTCTAAGGAAAAGTCTGGAGAAGATATCAAGGAGTTCTGCCAGCGTTTCCGTGAAACGGATGATTATACTCCAATTATTGTTGTTCCAACAACTTATAATCAATTTACAGAAGAGGAGCTTGCTTCTTGGGGTATCAATGTTGTAATTTATGCAAATCACATGTTGCGTTCTGCTTATCCTGCTATGGTGAAGTGTGCTGAAACAATACTCCGCACAAGTCGTTCGCTAGAGGCATCAGAGCAGTATTGTATGCCAATCAAGCAGATTCTTAATCTTATTCCTGGAACAAAGAAAAAGTAATAATTATGGTTAGACCTGAGTTTTTTGTAAAAACATTGAAGGATAATGGCATAGATTTCTATGCAGGCGTTCCTGATTCCTTGCTTAAAAATATCTGTGCTTATATCACAGACAATCTTCCTGCCGATCATAATATTATTGCAGCCAACGAGGGTGGTGCAATGGGTATAGCTGCGGGTTATCATCTTGCAACTGGCAAAATACCTGTTGTTTATATGCAGAACTCTGGCGAGGGTAATATTATTAATCCTCTAGCTTCATTAACAGATAAGGAAGTATATAATATCCCAGTGCTTCTTGTTATAGGTTGGCGTGGTCGTCCTGGTGTACATGATGAGCCACAACATGTTAAGCAAGGCAAGGTAACTACTGGCTTGCTTAATACTATGGGTATCAACTATGCTATTCTTCCTAAAGATGAAGAAGGTGCAGCTAAACAAATTAAGATAGCTGCAGATTATATGAAGAATACTAATGAGTGTTATGCTCTTGTCATCGAAAAAGAAACATTTGACACATATAAACTACAAAATGTAGAAGTTAATAATCTCACAATGTCTCGTGAAGAAGCAATTCAGAAAGTTGCTGCAAGTATAGAGCCTAATGCTTGTATTGTATCAACAACAGGTATGATTTCTCGTGAACTATTTGAGGCTCGTACGGCATGGAAACAAGGCCATGAACGCGACTTCCTAACTGTTGGCTCTATGGGACATGCTTCTCAGATTGCACTTGGTATTGCTCTTCAAAAGCCTACTCGTCGAGTTTATTGCTTTGATGGTGATGGTGCAAGCATTATGCATATGGGTAATATGGCTATTACTGCCAGCATGAAGTGCAAGAATTATGTTCATGTAGTTTTTAATAATGGAGCTCATGACTCAGTTGGTGGTCAACCTACAGTCGGTTTGAAGATTGACTTGTGTGGAGTTGCTAAGTCTGTTGGCTATGCTGCTACTTATTCCGTAGATACTGCAGAGTCTCTTACTAAGATTCTTGAGGATATCAAAAATGTGGAAGGTCCTATACTTCTACAAGTTTGTGTGAAGAAAGGTAATCGTAAAGACCTTGGTCGTCCAACAACAACTCCTATTCAGAATAAAGAAGCTTTAATGAAATTCTTAAGCGAATAATTGATATGATTAAGACAGCAGTTATTATGGCAGCAGGTATGGGAACTCGTTTTGGAAATAGAACAGAACTTATACCTAAGGGTTTTGTTCCTGCTGGTGGTATACCTATGGTGGTTCGTTCTATAGAAACATTGAAAGCGTGTGGCATAGAGCGGATCATCATAGGTACAGGCTATCATAAGGAATTTTATGAGGAGCTTGCATCAAAAATAGAGGGGATAGAATGTGTATTTAGCCCTCGATTTGCGGAGACCAACAGTATGTACACTTTGTGGAATTGTCGCGAGGTGATAGGTAGTGATGACTTTCTTCTCTTGGAGTCAGATCTTGTCTTTGAAAAGAAAGCGATAACTTCCTTAATGGAATGCAAGGCTCCGAACGTGATGCTTATTACCCCAGTAACAAAATTTCAAGATCAATATTATGTTGAGTCTGATGAAAATGATATTCTTACTCGCTGTTCTGTAAACAAGGAAGAATTGAATGCTAAGGGGGAGTTAGTGGGTATTCACAAGCTTTCTCATCAATTTTATCGATTGATGTGCGAGGATTATGCAAAAGTTGTGGATGAGAAGCCAAAACTCGGATATGAATACGAACTTCTTTCAATGTCGCAGTGTATTTCTCCAATATTCGTGCTTAATGTACCAGGTTTGCTATGGTATGAGATAGACGATGTGGATGACTTAGCCTACGCTGAAAGAAATATATTAAATCAATTTTAAGTTATTATACGTTTATAAGATGGATAAGATAAAGAGAAACGTGTTGCTGAACCCAGGGCCAGCAACAACAACGGATACCGTTAAAATGGCGCAGGTTGTGCCTGATATATGCCCTCGTGAAAAGGAGTTTGCAGGATTGATGAAAGGCCTGCGTTCAGATTTGTTGAAAGTAGTTCATGCTCCAGAGGAAGAGTACACCTCTGTATTATTCTGTGGTTCAGGTACAATCAATATTGATATTTGCATCAATTCGTTGGTTCCAGAAGGAAAGAAAATTCTTGTGGTTAATAATGGGGCGTATAATTCTCGTGCTGTCGAGGTGTGTGAGATGTATCATATTCCCCATATTAATCTTAAGTTTTCTGTTTATGAACAACCAAATCTAGAGGAGGTGGAAAACACCCTTTTGAAGAATCCAGATGTTGCAGTAGTGTATTGTTGTCATCATGAGACAGGAACAGGCGTTTTGAATCCAATTAGAGAAATTGGTGCACTTGCCCACAAATATGGTGCAATCTTTGTGAGTGACACGACCTCTACATTGGGTATGATTCCTCTTGATGTAGTAAAGGACAATGTGGATTTCTGTATGGCATCTGCACAGAAGGGTTTGATGGCGATGGCTGGTTTGTCTTTCATCATAGGAAAGAAGAGCATCATCGAGGCATCAAAGAATTATCCTACACGTTCTTATTATTGCAATCTTTATTTGCAGTATGAGTATTTCGAGAAGACAGGCGAAATGCACTTCACTCCTCCTGTTCAAACTATCTATGCCACTATTCAGGCATTAAAGGAGTATTTTGCAGAGGGAGAAGAGGCTAAGTTTGCTCGCCATCGTAGAGTCTATGAAGCTATTCATAATGGTTTAGATGAGTTAGGCTTCAAGACTATTATTCCAAGAGAGATAGAGTCAGGTCTCGTAGTGAGTGTGCTTTACCCAACTGATTCTAACTGGAGTTTTGAAAAGGTGCATAATTATTGCTATGAGCGTGGCTTTACTATCTATCCAGGTAAGATAAGTACCACTAATACTTTTCGTCTTTGTTCTCTTGGAGCTATTGATGAAAATGATATAAAGGATTTCTTTGTGGTAATGAAAGGAGCTTTGGAGAAATTTAATATTAATTTAAGAGAGTAATTGGCAAATATTTAATTAAAAGATACAGAATGAATTCAGAACCATACATGGTTACTATCATCATTCCTGTTTACAATGTTTCAAAATACATAGCGAGGTGTGCCAGCTCATTGTTTGAGCAGACATATCCAAACATCGAATATGTATTTGTGGATGATTGTTCGCCTGATGATAGTATCAGTATTCTTATGTCTGTGCTGGAGCGTTATCCCAAGCGAAAGGACAGGGTGAATGTTGTGAAAAATATTACGAACTGCGGCCAAGCCGCAGTTCGTAATATTGGAGTTAAACATTGCCATGGACAATTTCTTATGCACGTCGACAGCGATGATTGGCTTGATGTGGATGTCGTGGAAAAATGTGTTGGTAAACAACTGGAAGAGGATGCTGACATCATTGTCTTTGATAGAAAAATATATAAGAATGATGGTGTACATATCTATAGGGCGAAAGAGGTGACAACAGCACAAGCCATGGCGGAGCAAATGTTGGCTCGCAAGAGGGAAATATCCATTTGGGGTATGTTGATAAGAACCTCATTATACAGGGACAACAATATTGCATGTCGTGAAGGTATTAATATGTCTGAGGATTATCAAACGTCTCCTCGTCTTGTTTATTTTGCAAAGAATGTGGCGGTACTACACGATACCTATTATAATTATGAGAATCGTAATATGACGAGTATTTCTGCCAGATTTTCAGAGAAGAATACCCGACAGGAACTGGTCACCCTTGACATTCTTGGTGATTTTGTCAAGGACAAAGAACCTAGTATTATACAAGCGTATAATTATGGCAGATGTATCCAATTGTGCTATTATCGCCATAATGCTGCCTATTATAAAGTTTGGAGTATGTGGGATGATTTGAATGAAAAACTAAAAGAAATCCCTGCTTCAATATACTCTCAGTTACCGCTTCCTTATCGCATAGGTTGGCGCATAAAATCAAAGTCTATGCTGCATATATATGTAGCATGTTTGAAATTCATGAAAAAGTATGTATTTGAAATAGTTATTTTCTTAATATAGGATAGAATGAAAATATTATTAGCATTTTTTGATATGATAAGAGTGGATCATATACAAATGTATAATCCACAAGCGGAAAAAACCGTGTTTGATACAATGTTTCAGAATATAGGTGGAACGTTGTTTTCGAAATGTTATACACCAGCTCCAGACACTCCGAGGAGTCTTGCATGCTTATGGTCTGGATATATACCTAGTAATAATGGATGTGATACAAGAATCAAATGGCCTCATTTTTTTATGAAAGAGGGAATTTCTACAATTTTTGACAATGCAAAAGAGAGAGACTATGATATTAATATCTGTCTGAATAAACATTCCATAGATACTGGGGAATTTAAATATCAGAATTCAGAAAAGACATTTTTATGTTATGACGTAGATTCTTTTTTAGAAAAAGGTAATTTTTCAGAAAATTCGATTTCTTTCATAGGAAATGAGGACTCACATGTTGTCGTTGGTGAATTTGGGGGAAGTGATTATGCTTTGAGAGAGGCAAATCGCTTGATAGAATGTTATTTTGAGAAATATCTTACCATAGACTTCCTCAACCAGTTTGATGTCGTAGTATTCTTCTCAGACCATGGTCTCAAAACGACGAAAGAGAAATATACCCAGAAAAGCAAACTAGATCTTCTCTTGGATGGGAGAACCAAGTTATTGATGTTCTATCATACTAAGGGAGATAAAGGTGTGAAGAAAGATGACCGTCTTTGTTCAATGGTTGACTTGTATAGTACCATAGAGCAACTGACTGGTGGAACCGATATGCGTGATGGTTTCTCAATGTTGCAACCTCCTCAACGTAAAATAATGCACATAGAAGACCATACGGATTTTTCAGTGTCTCCAGAGGTGATGGTTAAACAGTGGCGTGTCATCTCTGACAAGTTGGATATAAGAACAGATTTGAATGAGACGATAGATAAAAATGGAAATCCTGCGGATTTGAATCTCATTCTCCCTTACTTGAAAGAAGTCTCTCCAAAGATAGTAGACTTGCAAAAACAATATGAGATTTGGGAGTTCTATAAGAAATTATGTATGCCAGCACCAAAGTATTTTGTAGGTGAAAAGAGACCTTCGCATCTAAAGACAATGTTCTTTAAGGTCTTGGCAAACCTTTATTACAAATTCAAATATTGATAGCATGTCAACAACTTCACGCATAGCTACTAATACTATTTTCTTGTATTTGAATGTTGCTGTCAAGGCTTTGGTGTCTTTGTATGTAACACGCCTCGTATTAGATGCCTTGGGAGCTTCTGACTATGGTATCTATAATGTGGTAGGTGGGCTGATAAGTATGTTGTGTTTTCTAAACACATCTATGGCATCAGTTACTCAACGCTTTATGAATTATAATCAAGGTATAGGAGACTTGCTGCGCCTTAAAAGTATTTTCAACATTTCTATAGTATTTCATCTAGCTATAGCACTGATAGTCGTAGTAATGATGGTTGCTTTGAAACCTGTATTTTTTGAGCACATGCTCAATATAGATGCAAATAAGGTATATGCGGCCTCGTGTTTGTACTACTTTGCTATGGTTAGTACAGCCTTCACTATCATGACTGTGCCCTATGATGCTGTGCTCAACTCACATGAGAATATGCGATATTATTTTTATGTGGGAATGGTGCAGTCTGCATTGAATCTGCTAGCTGCCATCTATATCTGCAACTATCATGGCGAAAGACTTATTGTATATGGATTCTTTATGTCTGCTATCGCTATTATCACGATGATAATCATGCGAGTCTATTGCAAGAGGCATTATGAGGAATGCGTTTTCTCGCCGAGAAAGTATTACCGCAAGGAACTTCTCACAGATGTGTTTAAGTATTCTGGGTGGGAATTTGTAGGACATTCTTCGGAAACATTCTTCGGGTGGGCTTCCAATATCGTTATCAACAAATTCTTTGGAACAGTGGTGAATGCAGCTGCGGGTATCAGCAACCAGTTGAGTGGACAATTGCAAGTGTTGTCTTCCAACTTATTGAAAGCCGTGAATCCAGTAATGGTTAAATATGAGAGCTCTGGTAATCGGGACAAGATGTTTCAGATGACGATTTCATCATGCAAACTCTCTTTGTTTTGCCTATTCTTGGTTTCTATTCCGTTTTATGCGGAATGCGATTATATTTTAAAAATTTGGTTGAAGAGTGTTCCGAAAGGGACATTGCTTTTTTGCCAGTTGATGGTTGTACTTAGGTTAATAGAACAGGCTACCTTGCCATTGAAGACCGCAATAGATGCAATTGGAAAGGTGAAATGGCTTAATATCTTTATCTTAATTATTGGAATTTTGCAAATCTGTATGATTTATGGATTTTTCAGTGTTGGGTTACCTCCTTATATGTGGATTGTCGCTATGACGATAATTGCAGTTGTATATTCAGTTTACAAAGTGGTATATTGTGCCTGTTTTGCAGGAATGGACTGGAAGCAATACGTAAAGGAGGTTGTTTTTAGGAGCGTCATATCATACGCTTTACCAATAGTGGTATCAATTGCTATAACGACTTTCTTTCCCTCTTCTTTCTTTAGATTGATAGCCGTGTTAGTGGTATCTATTTTGTTCTGTTGCGCCATGTTCTATCTGTGCGGTTTAAATGCAATGGAGAAAGCCGAGGTGAATAAGTTATTGTGTAATATAAAAAATAGAATCAGATGATAACAACAACTTTGTGTGGAGGCTTAGGCAACCAGATGTTTATATATGCCATGGCGCGTGCGATGTCATTGCGCAACAATGTACCTATGGCGTTTAATACAAGACGTGGATTTAAGCGAGATTTTCTTTATAGGAGATCTTTGGAGCTAGACAAGTTTAAGCTTTCCTTGCCTGAGGCAACATTGGCTACATTCAATATGCCTGGTGGATTGATAACAGAAAAGGTAAGTAGGCACATTGGATGGAATGTGCTTCTTCCTAAGTATAAATGCATCAATGAGGATATTCCAAATTATCATTTTCAAAAGGAATTGGTAACATCTCATTTCAAGAATGCTTATATTACAGGGTATTGGCAGAGTCCAAGTTACTTTGAAGATTTTGCCGATGTTATTCGTAAGGATTTTACCATAGGGGTTGATTTGCCAAAAGAAACCAATGAAGAATTGAAGTATCTGTTGAGCCAAAAACGCCCATTGGTGTTTGTGGGTGTTCGACGTTATCAAGAGGCAGAAGGCAAGAATTGTAGATTGTCTGCCTGTGGAGCAGATTACTATAATAAGGCTATGCAGCGAATGGCTCAAACTTTAGATAACCCTTTGTTCGTTATATTTGGCGAGGTTCGTGAATGGTCTGAAGAGAACCTTTCTTCTGATTTTGATAAGTATTTCGTGAAGAAGAAAACTGGAGAGTTAAGTGCTATCTCTGATTTGTATTTGATGCAGAACTGCCATCATGCTATTATCTCGAACTCTACTTATTATTGGTGGGGAGCATGGTTGCAGCAACCATCGGAAAGCCATATTGTAATCGCTCCAAGTAATTTCATTAATCCTGATACAGTATGTAAGGATTGGAAAATCTTGTAGTATTCTTAAAGACTCTATTCTAGAAATATGTTAATTGTTTTTTTAATAATAATTTCATACGTATTGGTGATTCTGAATTTTGGAGCACCAGTATTAGTTTCTAATACGCCTGATATGGTTCTCTTGCTGGAGCATACAGGTGTGTTGGCTTCTTGCTTTATGATAATTGATAGAGTGCTGAAAGGGTGTGATTCCAAGCATAGATACAATATTTGCTTTTTAGTGAGCTATTGTATCTCTCTGTTAATTATGAAAGTGACATGGGGACCACAGCTTGTCAGTGAATTTTCGACTGGATGGGACGCTTTTGACCCAATTAAGTATTATTCAATGGCAGCAACGGCGATTAATCAAGGAGTCTTGGTCGAAAATTTCTTTTGGTTTCCCGTTGCATTTATATACTATGGCATCATGAGAATCTTTGGTCTAAATCCTTTGGTTCCATTGTTCTTTAATGAAATTGTTTTTGTATATGCTGTTGTGATTTTAGCACGATATATAAATTGCAAAAATACCAAGTATGTGAAATATTATAGTTTGCTGCTGTTAATACCTGAATTGATGTATTACAATGTGACTTCTTCAAAGGATATTATATGCTTATTTTCGGCAACAGTCATATTTGTTAAGGCAAGCGAATTTATTAGAGATGGTCTTTCTCTCAAACGCTTGTTGATATTGTTGGGCTTTTTCTTGATATTTGTATTGGCACGTGCATCCTTGTCTTTTGCTTCGGTCTTTGGCATCATACTGATAAATGTGCTCTCTAAGAAACTTTCCAAGAGATCTATTGCCTTGATGGCTGCGTCTGGTGTGTTCATTGTGGCAGCTTTTACTTTCTCTTCTCGCTTGGGAGGAAATGCCGATGCCGAACGTACTACATCTTATGTCTCGAAAGTTTCATCTGGTGACATGAGCGTAGCGGCAGAAATGAAGGGCGTTAACCCAAATGGTTTTTCTCAGAAGCTGATAGCGCATAATAGCGTTCAGTTTGTTGTCTATGGTTTTATTCGTTCAATATGCTATGTTATTATTGATGGCAGATTCGTTACGCAACCATTCAACATATTGGGCTTTAATTCTGTTTACTCCATGGTGGACTGGACTAGTTTAATCATGTTTATATACTGCTTCTACATTTTGAAGTGGTTGAGAAGAACAAAGTTTGGCAAAAGAGAAACATTTGAGGTAAGAGCAACACTCATCATGCTTGTCTTATATTGGTATATTGTTGGTGCATTTAATCCGCTGATGATACATGTGAGATACAGATTGGTTTACGATTTGTTCTTCTTTGCGATTGCCATTCGAGCTTATTTATATTGTAGTAAAAACGTTATTAAAAATAGAATAGATGGAAAGGGATGTTAGTATAGATATAGCTAAAGGTATCTGTATCATTCTTGTTGTGATAGGACATTTGCTTCAGTTTGATTGCAGTGGGTTAGCTAAAAACACATTGTTTAATTATATATATGCCTTCCACATGCCTGTATTTATGATGCTGAGTGGTTATGTGGCTTCTTATGGAAATTTCGATGTTCCTTTTACCATGTTGATTCTTCGCAGGTTTAGGCAATTGATGGTTCCTTTCTTCGTGTGGATGATATTGACGGTAGTTTATTGGCATACAAGTTTGGTTGGTGATATAACTTTAGCTATGTCTTTTTTGAAAAGACCAGATGTTGGAGCCTGGTTCTTATTGTCTTTGTTTTTTATTTATCTTTATTTCTTGATAGCAAAGAAAATAGCAAGGATGTTGCCTGTTCATAATGCCATGGTATCAGAGTTGATAACTCTTGGGGGGATGCTTGTCTTAATGTTGGCAATTCGTGTTTGTCTTGAAAAGTTAATTTTCTCAGACTTATGTTCTTGGTTTTACTATCTTCCTGATAAGTATTATGTTATGTTTACTTTTGGGTATATGGTTGCCAAATATAAAAAGAGTGTAATACAGAACCCGTTTTTACTCATTCTTTCATTTGCTGTTTTTGCTATAAGCATTGGGCGTTTTCATTTTCTCAATCTTCGGCATTGCTGCAATTGACAGTCAGTATTCCTGCTTCCATCCTAATGATAAGTTTATCAAGTTCTATGGGCTTAGCTTTTAATGGTAATGTTAATTGGTTGATGACCTTTGGTAAATATTCTATAGTGATTTATCTTGTTCATCTTTTCTTTGTTCATTCATTATATGGGGTGGCAGAGCTTACAGCAAAACTAAATGTATTTTTATTGGCAGGTCTTTGCTTAATCGTTGCAATACCTATTTGTTTTCTATGTGTTTGGATAGGAAAGACAATGGTGGCTAATCCTTTGCTAAACGAGTTGTTGTTCGGTAAAATAATAAGAAAATGAGATATCAGTTTATAGATATAGCGAAGGGGATAGGAATATTACTTGTTGTTTGGTTCCACACCTCAGGTATCACAAGTTTGACAACTATAGACGGAATAATGTGGGGGGCATTGTGACGGTCTTTTATATGCCTCTGTTTTTTATGTTGAGTGGCATTTTTTTCAAGCCATCAGGCATTTTGAATCGCATAAAAAGGCTAATGATACCATATTTCTCTTTTATGATTTTAGCTTCTTTGCTGTTCGTGGTAAAAGGATTGATAGTCCATAAATCTGTAGGGTGGAATGAAATTTTTGCGCCCTTTCTGGGGGCAACAAAGGGGTATCCGAACACTCCATGTTGGTTCTTGCTGTCTCTTGCGCAAATATCATTGATTTATGCCATGGTAAATGGAATAATCAAACAGCGTTGGCAAAGAGTGCTATGTGCATTTCTCTTGTCTTTGGGCGCTTATGTTTGGGGAATATATGTACCCGATGTAAAGTATTATGTGGATGTATCATTTTTATGTTTGGTATTCATGGCATTGGGATATGAGTATAGAGAATATCTTTTGAAGAAGATAACAACAGTTATTGGAGTATGTTTTCTGTCTTTATCTGTAATCATATTCTATTTGCGCCCCTTTGATACAAATGTGTCGCAAAATGAAATTCCCATGGGATATGTCGAATTTATGATACTGGCTATTATGCTAAGTTTGGGCATTGTGGGGATTTCAAAATGTATAGAAAAATCGATAGTCGGGAGATGGCTTGCATATTGGGGAGAGAACTCTTTGATAGTGTTGTGTACCCATATGATAATAATGCCTGTCTTTTCATTATTCTCTCACCATATTTCAAATGAATGGATAGGTAATCTAACTGGGACAATTGCGGTATTGGCGGTTGAGGTTCCTGTGATTTATATAATAAAAAGGTATATGCCTTACTTAATAGTAAAGAAATGAAAAAAATATTAGTAATAAATGATTACGGGTTTAATTCTGGTGGCGCAAGTGTCGTAGCAATTCAAAGTGCAATAGGACTTAAGAAGGTAGGTTTTGATGTGACCTTCTTGTGTGGTTGTGCACCCATTGATAAAAAACTCATTGAGAGTGGAATGGAAATAGTTTGTTTAGGACAATCAAATCTAAGAAAAAACAAAAGTAAGATAAAAGCGATATTTCAAGGCTTGTGGAATAGAAAAGCATCTTGTGCTTTAAATAAACTATTGTCTTCCAATCAGGAAAAGACAGTTATAGCATTAGTTCATAGTTATTCTAAGGCTCTATCCCCATCTATTTTTTGTGTGTTAAAGAAACGAAAAATAAAAACGGTTTTAACGCTACATGACTATTTTGCAGCGTGTCCAAATGGAGGATTTTTAAATTATCAAACAAAGATGAATTGTAATCTGACACCTTTGTCTTTAAAATGTATTGCTTGTAACTGTGATATAGACAATTATGCTTTTAAGTTGTATCGTTGCTTACGCCAAATAGTTCTGCGTTTTTGTTTCTCCGGATCTAACACATTTTATGCTTATAATGTTTCAGAAAATAGTCAAGAATTGATGAAGCCTTTTATTGGAAACGTATTTAGGACGTTTGGAGTTCTTCATAATCCTATAAAATTAGAAAATATAGATTTTGTTGATGTTTTTAATAACGAAAAGTATATTTATATCGGTAGATTATCGGAAGAAAAAGGAATACAATATTTTTGTAAGGTTATTGCAGAATTAAATTTGAAAGGTATTGTTTTAGGCGATGGAGCTTTAAAGGACTCCTTGAAGAAGCAATATCCTAATATCGAATTCTACGGTTGGGTGGAAGGAAAGGATAAACAACAATACATAAAACAAGCGAAATGTTTAATTTTTCCATCATGTGTTCGAGAGACTTTTGGCTTGGCAGTACCAGAAATGTTGAGTCAAGGCATTCCTTGTATTGTGCCAACACAATGTGGGGCTACATATCTAATTAAGGATGGTTTTAATGGCTATGTTTTTGAAATGGGAAATTACGCCTCTTTAAAACAGGCAGTTCTAAAAATGGAAAAAAATGAAATCGGAATCCTGTCAAAGAACATAAAAGATTCTTTTGACAGAAAATCTTTTTCTTTAGATGTTTATCTTGCAAAATTAGTGGCAATAATCAATAGTATTTAACCCCAAAAGGTAGTTAGACACTCCATAATAAGTTATTAAACACATGAAGAAAATAGCAATTCTTACTTGGCTTCATAATGGAAACTATGGAAGTATTCTTCAGGCCTATGCGCTTCAAAAGTATCTTCGTAATGAAGGTTATGCAGTTAATAATATCGACTTGAATCCTTCAATATTTGAAAAAGTGAAGAACTGTATCCAGCAAGGCAATCCGCTCATTTCATTACTTAAAGAAAAATTGAATGCTGCGAAATCAAAGAATAGCTGTCCAAATGTCCATGCTTTTGCATTAAAAGAGGATAAATTTCAAAATTTTATAAAGAATAATTTTTCCTTAACACGGAAATATCGTAGATTTTCTGAGTTAAAAGAGCTTGTTGGAGAGTATGATGCTTATATTTGTGGTAGTGACCAGGTATGGTCACCGATGTTACTTAGTCCATCATATTATTTAGATTTTTTGCCAGCTTCTACCAGGAAAATCAGCTATGCTTGCAGCTTTGGAATGAGTTTGATTCCTAAACAAAAGAAGGGTCGAATAGGAAAATGGTTAGAGCAATTTTATGCAATATCGGTCAGAGAAAATACTGGTGTTGATATTGTAAGGTCTTTGACGAATAAAAAATGTACAACGACAGTGGATCCAACTATGCTGCTTTCTTCTTCAGACTGGAGTCTGATTGTTGACGAGAATTCTATTGTTAAAGAGCGTTATCTCTTATGCTATTTCTTGAGCTATCATCCAGATCAATGGCAGAAGGCTGTTAGCATAGCTAAAATGAGAAATTTGAAAGTAGTAGTAATTCCTACAACTAAGGAAAGTTATGGTTATGGGGATCAAGTACTTTGTGATGCCGGTCCTGAAGATTGGATAAACCTTATTAAGAATGCAGAATTTGTTGCAACTGATTCTTTTCATGGTTGTGTATTCTCTATCTTATACCATAGACAGTTTTGTGTATTCAAACGTTTTGCCGATGGTAGTAAACTATCACAAAATTCACGAGTTTACACTTTGCTTTCTACTTATGGATTGGAGAGTTGTTTAGTGGAAAATATTGAGGATTTTCAACCAATGTTAATTGAATCTACAGCATATGAGAAAGTAGATGTTACGTTGTTGAAAAAGGTTGAAGAATCAAAAAAATGGATATTAAATGCTATTGAGTTATGAAACGAAATAATGTTGTAGCGCTAATACCATTTGAAGAATGTACTGGTTGTGGTGCTTGTAAGGAGTCTTGTCCTAAGCATTGTATTTCTTTGTTTTCAGAGGGCGAAGCTGGATTTTTGCATCCAAGAGTAGATGTAGCTTCTTGTATAGATTGCGGTGTTTGTGTGAAGCGTTGTCCACTAAATCATTCTGCAAAAAATCTTGTTCAAAATGTTTATGGAGCATTTGTAAATGATAGGAATTTGCTGAGAACGTCTAATTCTGGGGGGATATTCTCTTGCATAGCAGAGTATTTTCTAACACATAATGGTTTTGTTTGTGGAGCTGCTTTTACTGATGAACTGGAAGTAAAGCATATTGTAATTTCTAAACAGTCTGATTTATATCGACTACAAGGGTCGAAGTATGTTCAATCGGAGTCATCTTATTGCTTTCCTAAATTAAAGAAGCTTTTACAAGCAGGTAAAAATGTCCTCTTTTGTGGAACTGGATGCCAGGTTGCAGGCTTGAAAAGCTATCTTATTCATGAATATGATAGCTTACTAACTATAGAGCTTGTTTGTCATGGCGTTTCTTCTCCAACCCTGTTCTCTAAATATTTAGCGTGGTTAGGTGAAAGGCATGGAGGAAAGGTTTCACAGTATAAGTTTAGAAGCAAAGAAATAAGACCTACAGGCGAGCACAGTCAGTTCTATTATATAGTAAATGGAATAAAATATGTGGGACAGTCTTACGAGGATCCATATTATGGCTCATTTTTGGCTGGAAAGACACTTCGGGATTCTTGCTATCATTGTCATTTTAAAGGTAGCAAAAGAGTGGGTGACTTAACTGTTGGTGATTTCTGGGGGATAGAAAAAAAACATAGTGATTTTCCTATCAAGAATGGTACTAGCCTTGTAATGATTAACTCTCAAAAGGGAACTGCTATTTTTAATAAAATAGCGGATAAGTTAACTTATGTCTTGTCTAATTATGATGAAGCTATTTTAAGAAATCCTTCAATAGCTAAGCCAACTCGTAAGCCAGACAAGATGATAGATTATTCTGCTCAAGACTTGTTTGAGGAAAAGCTTAAACCCAAATTGTCTCTGAAGGATAAAATTAAAAACCGCTTACCATGGCAAGTGAAGTGGTTCTTGAAGAGATATTTTTAATAATTGCATAATGAAAAGTCGATTTATTGACGATAGCTCAGTATCGGTACCACAAGTAGCGTTTAAATCGGTACCATGCTATAACTACAATCGGTACCGTTCGATAAATTAGGATTATAAATTGAATAATTATGATAGATGAAAATTTAAAAGCGGACAATGTCATAAACTTGGACTTAGATACCCCTATTTATAAGTATATTCCTTTCAAATATTTAAAACTGATGATTCTAAATTCAAGTTTGTTTTTTGGAAGAGTTAGTTCATGGGAAGATGTTTATGAAAATTGGTTTCTAAAGGAAAAAATGGTTTTGCCTTCAGGGGAAAAAGGAAGCGCAATGGATTTGATACCTGGTGTTTTCGGGCAAAGTTGGACTTTACAGGAAGAATCTGATGCTATGTGGAGAATATATTCCAAGGTTGATAAGAAAAAGCCTGATGATTATTTGGATGATACAGCAGTGCGTATTAAAACTACTGATAGAAAATTGTTTGATGTGATTTATACAGATGATAAGGATTATAATACTTCTTATATTGGTACTGTTTCATATCTATCACAAGACGATTTTCTAAAGATGCAGAATTCTTTATCTCCATTGAATCCAATGGATTTAAGCGAGGTATTTGTAAAGTCGTATTTTTTTAAAAGAACTCCTTTTGAGCACGAACGAGAGGTGAGACCGATATTGATATATCCACCAAAGCATGAAAACTTTGGGAAGGATGGTGTCTCATTCGATATAGATTTTGACAATCTTATAGATGAAATGGTAACAGATCCAAGATTAACACCTGATGAATATAGAACTGTTCGAGGGCAATTGATTGGATTAGGGGCAAAGAACAATAAAGTTAGAAACTCTGAACTTTATAATATTCCTCCTCATACAATTCATCTATTATAAATTGTGCTTATGAAAATTTTACATATCGCAGAATGTGCAGGTGGTGTAGAGCGTTATCTCCAGATGCTCTTGCCACGATTGGAGAAAAAGGGAATAAAGCAGTATTTCATCTGTTCTCTCAATTATGATGAAAGTTTGTATAGCAAGATTGTGGATGGTGTTCAGCAAATGGATCTTACGCAATCATTCTCTCCTTTGCGAGTTATCAAAAAAGTCAGAGCCATTCGCCGTGAAATCAAAAAGGTTAATCCTGACATTCTGTATTGCCACAGCAGTTTTGCTGGTGGCTTAGGGCGTATGGCTGCCATAGGTTTACATTGTAAGGTTGTTTACAATCCTCATGGTTGGGCTTTTAACATCAAGTAAATTTTAATCAGATGAAACTGAAAAGTATGATATATCTGTGCTTGGAGAAAATATTATCTCCTTGCACAGACAAGATTGTTTGTATCTCTAAGGCTGAAAAGGCATCGGCAGAGCGTGAACATATAGCTAAGGATGATAAGTTAGCTTTGATTCCGAATGGTATTGATGTGAGTGCAGTAAAGAATGCTGTAGCTAAGTCTAGAAGTGAACTTGGCATTGCGGAAGATGCTTTTGTGGTAGGTATGATTGGAAGACTTTCTCCACAGAAGGCGCCTGATGTGTTTATCCGTGCAGCCAAGTTGATACATGATGAAATTCCTAACTCAGCTTTCATAATAGTAGGAAGTGGTGAGGAAGAGGAAGAAGTCAAGGCCTTTGCCAAGGAAAATGGTTTGGAACTTGTCGTAACTGGTTGGACTGACGAGCCATATAGCTATTTGAAAGTATTTGATGTGGCGATGCTCTTGTCTAGGTGGGAAGGATTCGGATTGGCTGTTGTTGAGTATATGGCAGCTGAGAAGAATGTGGTTGCCACAAAGATTGATGCCATCCCTACATTGGTAGATGATGGTGTTGATGGTCTGTTGGTGGAAATGGATAATCCGAAAGATGCCGCAGAAAAGGTTCTCTGGTTATATCGCCATCCAAAGGAAGCTGCAGAAATGAAATCCAAGGCTTTGAAGAAAGTAATAGAGAACTATGACATTTCAAGAGTTGTTGATCAACATATTGAAATGTTTGAGGAACTTACTGAAGGAAAGTAGGTTTTAAATATTATGAGTGAGCTTTTTGATTTTCTGAAGTATTGCCTAGGGGCAAAAAGTGATGTGAATAAAGTGATTGCTGGCATAGACTGGCAGATGCTGTATTCCTTTGCGTTCAAGCAGGCCCTGCTGGGACTTTGTTTTGATGGTATTGAGAGACTGGGGAAGGAGTATCCTGAGGAGTTGAAGCTGAATCCAATTGGAAGGGAACTACTGATGAGTTGGATGGGTAAGGCGCAACAGATTCGCAGGCAGAACGTAAAGGTGAATGGAGTTGCTGCTAAACTTTATTCAAAATTTAGAGTAGATGGATTACGATGCTGCATTTTGAAAGGACAAGGCAATGCCTTGATGTATCCGAATCCATATTCCCGTACTCCAGGGGATATTGATGTATGGGTGAATGCAAGCAGAGAAGAAATAACAGAATATGCTAAGCGCCATTTTAACCTAGAGGATGATATAAGGTATCATCATTTGGAGACTTCCTTGGATGGTGTACCTGTAGAACTGCATTTCTTTCCCTGTTCAATGAATAATCCTTTTTATCATGCCAGATTGCAGAAGTGGTTCAAGCGGAATGCAGATTTACAATGCTCAAATGTTGTTAGTCTGCCAGATGGTATTGGAGAAATTGCTATACCAACAATGGCATTCAATGCAGTTTATCAGCTGACGCATCTATATCATCATTTCTTTGATGAAGGGATTGGAATGAGGCAAATCATTGATTACTATTATGTAGTGAATAATGATGAGTTATTGGTGATTAAGGATGCATTGCAGAAAGAATTGAAGCATCTTGGATTGTGGAAATTTGCAAGGGCGGTGATGTATGTGCTGCATGAGGCATTGGGGCTATCTGAGGAGAAGATGATTGTACCGATGGATGAAAAGCGAGGAAAGTTGCTGCTGGCAGAGATACTGAATGGTGGCAACTTCGGTAAGCACTTCACCAAGTATGGGCATTTCACACAGCAAGGAATGGCAAAGAAATATTTCCTGAAGATATGGAGAAATATGCACTTCGTGCGATATTATCCTGCCGAGGCTTTAAGTGAGCCAATCTTCAGAACTTGGCACTTTTTTTGGCGGTTACGACACAAATAAGGCACACAAATCACATATTTACGACATAAACTATTGCTAATGGAAAAAAGTAAAGAAAGAATAGACAACTTAGAGGAAACTCCTCATTCACATCTCCCCTATTCCGATCTCGGAGACACTATAATTAGTGATAAGCAACAACTGAAGAAGAAAGTTTTTGTAAGCGGTTGCTATGACCTGCTACATTCTGGTCATGTGGAGTTTTTCCAGCAGGCATCACAATATGGTGACCTGTATGTGGGTATCGGATCTGATGCTACTTATCTGGAGTATAAGCATCGCAAGCCTATGTTCCCGCAGGAGGAAAGGCTATTTATGGTCAAGAATATCAAGGCGGTGAAGGATGCGTATATCAATGAGGGAAGCGGAGTCATCGACTTTCTGCCGACTCTTGATAAGGTGAAACCGGATGTGTTTGTGGTGAACGCTGAAGGTGGGTCTGATGAGAAACGTAGGATCTGTAAGGAAAGGGGCATCGAATATGTCGAACTCCAGCGCACACCTCATGCGGGTTTGAAGGCTCGGTCTTCTTCTGACCTGAAGAAGGCGTTATCGAACGTATCTGATAATTCGGCACAAGAAGTGGGGATTCCTACCCGTCTGGATCTGGCTGGTACATGGATTGACCAGCCTTATGTAAGCATGCATCATCCGGGATGGGCGATTACCATCTCGCTGGAACCGACCTTTGAGGTGCGCGACCGCTGCGGTCTGTCTACCTCTACCCGTAAGGTGATTCAGAAGATATGGCCGATGAAGTTGCCGAAGATGGATCCGGAGATGCTTGCCCGACTGGTTTTCTGCTTTGAGAACAATCCGGAGCGTCATGATGGTATCATCTCGGGTGCCCAGGATTCTATCGGTATCTGTATTCCCGGTCTGGTGCGTCATTATTATGACAACAACTTCTGGCCGGAGAAGATTGAGAGTACGCAGGATGAAATGACCCTCCGTTTCCTGGAAGATCATCTGGTGATGATTCCGATGGAACCGAGAAGGCCGGGATGCAGTGTGGTGGAAGGTAAGGATATCACGCCTGAGAAGGTGAAGGCGCTGGCTGATGCAGCTGATGTCTGCTGGAAGGCGATTCTGGCGCACGACCTCGATGCATTTGCGGCAGCATACAGGGCATCTTTCGAGGCCCAGATTGCGATGTTCCCAGGTATGGTGAATCCGTCTATCAATGGTGTGATAGAACCGGAGGCGAGTGTGCAGCCGATGATTGACCGCTACAGCCGCATGGAGGAGGTACTGGCATGGAAGATGCCGGGAGCCGGAGGCGGTGGTTATCTGGCACTGGTAGTAAAGGACAGTCTTAAATTTGCAGAGAATCATGACGAAGCCATCCATCTTCAGATACGAAGGGCATAATTATCTGGTGCCCTTCCTCATCATCAGCAGCCTCTTCTTTATGTGGGGCTTTGCCCATGGCATCCTGGAGGTGCTGAATCCGCATTTCCAGGAGTCGTTCCATATCAGCAAGGCGATGTCGGCCCTGACGCAGGCTGCCGTTTATGGTGCCTACTTTCTGATGGCACTGCCTGCCGGATGGATTATCCGGAAGTGGGGCTACAGGAGGGGTGTGATAACAGGACTGGTTCTCTTCGGCATCGGTGCTCTGATGTTCATACCGGGAAGCAGGATCAACAGTTTCTATTTCTTCGTTCTGTCGCTGTTTGTGATAGGATGCGGTCTGACCTGTCTGGAAACGAGTGCGAATCCTTATACTACGGTACTGGGACATCCTGACAAGGCGGAGAGCAGAATCAACCTGTCGCAGTCGCTCAATGGTATCGGATGGATTGTAGGACCGCTGGTTGGCGGACAGCTTCTGTTCTCGGGTGTCAACATTGCCATTCCTTATGCCCTGGTGGGTATCTTCGTGCTTTCTGTGGCACTGGTCCTGTCAAGAATCAAGTTGCCGGACCCAAGGAGAGCGCATGAGGCGGATACGAACGAGAAGGTGGAGGAGAAGCCGATGCGAGTGATGGCATTCGGTTTCGGTATGCTGACCTTGTTTCTTTATGTGGCTGCCCAGACGGGTGTGAACAGTTTCTTCATCAACTATGCAGAGGAGAGCATTCATATAGAGAAGCAGACTGCCAGTCTGTATCTCGCCTTTGGCGGAATGGGTCTGTTCTTTATCGGCAGGTTGGCTGGTGGTGTGATTATGAATTATATCCAGCCAAGGCTGGTGCTTCTGGCCTGTGCCATCCTCACCTTTATTGCCACATTGATTGTGGTGGTATGTAGCGGTACCTTATCTCTCATTGCGTTCTTCGCCCTGTATCTGGGAGAGAGCATCATGTTTCCGACTATCTTCTCGCTGGCATTGAGGGATGCGGGTACAAAGACCAAGTTAGCCTCTTCGTTGCTTATCATGACGATAGTGGGTGGCGCGGTTGCTCCAGTAATCATGGGGTATATTGCGGATACTACGGGCAGCATGGCGATTGCCTTTCTCATACCGCTGGTATGTTATGGGGTGATTGGAGGGTATGCTGCAATGCCAAGATACTCTTCGACAGGTGTCGAGAGGGACTGAAAGAGTGATGAATTTAGGGAAATGCTCCCCTACCCTATAATGAGTTTGTTTAATAGATGGGGATTAGTTCTTTTTCCTAGCATTATAGATTAGTTTATGACAGAATTTAATATTTTTGCAGTTGTTGTTACATCAGAAGGTAGTGTGGGTAAGCGTAAGTTAAAAGCCTTTACTCCGTACTTCCTTTGCGATGGTTGGCATTTTGAGGGCAGTAAAATCATACGCTCTAAGAAAAAAATGTTATACAAATCTCCCTACAATGAATATCTACAATCGAAAAACGGACTATCTTTATCTATCTCGGCTATTGTTGGAGAAAATGGATCTGGTAAAAGCTCATTAGTGGAGTTTATCATTCGCTTAATCAATAATTTTGCAACGAGTATCTTTGGTGAGCAAAATATGACTTTGGCTTTTGAGCACTTGCATTACATTGATGGTGTAGAGGGACGATTGTATTTTTCAATAGATGGCATTCCACATATGGTCAGTGTCGAAAATCGAAGTGTTACTTTGGAATCATTTAGTCTTCAGCCGGGAAATAAGGATGAACAACAGTTTTGTGCATACAACACTCCTAATATATTTGATAACGAACAGTCTAGAGAACCTGTAGTTGATGCGTCGCCCATATCTGAATGGAGAGATCGAAAAAACGAGGATTTGTCAATAAAAGAAAAGCTTAGCAAATTTTTCTTTTATACATTGGTTAACAACTATTCCATCTATGCCTATAACTCTTTTGATTATAAGGAAGAGAATACATCCTTGGAATATGAAGCAAAGATTAGAAAAAAGAAATATGCAACCGATGATGAGCGAAGTTGGCTAAACGGGATATTCCATAAAAATGATGGTTATCAAGTGCCATTAGTACTGTCTCCTTACAGGGATAAAGGTAACATCAATATCAATTTGGAAAATGAACTGTCGAAGGAACGTTTAATGGCTTTGATGATTATGCCGAAACAGAACTTCCGTGTTATCAATAATCACTTGGAAGTTCGTGGCATTTCAATCTCTCGTAAAAAATATGTCTATGATGCCCAGCGAGTACGAAATAAAGGGTATTACAAAAACCTCACTCAAGCTGGATTTGATAAGATTGAAAATATACTTCTCAAAATGTGGGGAGATGTGATTGCGGAAGATTTGAGTTTGTACAAGAATAGACGGTATTATCAAGAGGCGATTGATTACTTGACTTATAAGACTTTAAAAATATCTGTTTTGTATAGTCAGTATAAAAGATTTTTCTACGTAAGTCATCGTAATATCAGAAGTAAGGTTGACGAAAAGCAACTGCAGGCTCTTGTTATAAGACTATCCCTAGATAAATCACATATAACAAGAAAGATAAGACACATCCTGGCTTATATATGTTATGGACTTTACGAAAGTCAGTTGGAATATGATATTTCAGTATTATCCGACAAAGCAAAAGAAATCATAGATAAAGAAGATGCAAAAGGTAATCCCTTTGGGAAACAATTTATTTATGGTATAGATGATTTGGTTCCTCCTCCAATTTTTGATATTAAGATACAGTTGGTTGATCAACAAAATGGTAATGATGTTGCTTTTGAAACTTTAAGCTCGGGCGAAAAACAGCAGGCATTTGTGGTAAGTTCTATCTTGTATCATTTGGGAAACATAGAGTCTGTCTTCCAAGACAATAATAAGAACAGAATAGCTTATAGCAATGTTTGTATTATTCTCGAAGAGATAGAATTGTACTTCCATCCTCAATTTCAAAAGAACCTCATCAAGTATATTTTGGATGGTATCAAACAAATGTCTTTTGCTCATATTAAAGGAATACAATTGATGATAGTAACTCATTCTCCTTTTGTTTTATCGGATATACCGACAAGCAATATCTTGGCTTTGGAAGATGGAATGCAATCAAAAACTGAACTTCAAACATTTGGAGCTAATATCTATGATATGTTGAATACTAGTTTCTTTTTGCACTATAGTACGATAGGTGATTTTGCTCAATGGTTGATTGGGCGTATTATATTGATACTAAAAGTATATGAGAATCCACAATATGGGATTAATATGCTTAATGGTGGAAACGAAAAAAATGAGGTAGACGAGGAATTTATGGATAAGTATCTGGTGGCGCAAGAAAATTCAAAAAGTTGGAACATGGAAACCATCAAGCATGACTATCCGCAAGATTATATTGGGTATTTAATTGATATGATAGATGAGCCATTAGCAAAAATGGCTTTACTGCGAAAATACCATGAAATATTCGGCGAGAAAGAATTGGCTTTGAAGGCCCAAATAAACGAACACAGACGTGCAATAGCTGCATTGGAAGCTAAGTTGAAAGATAATCAGTAAGAAGATGTGGTATCTAAAAAAAGTAAATCAAGGCATACTTGACGAATATGTTGGCAAGTTAAAAAATGGCTTGGCTAAGAGAATCAAAAATTCCAATATGTTGACAGAAGAACAAAAGAATGTTTTTACTGATGACAGATTAGTTCATTTGCTTAGGGATGAACCACAGCCTTTGTTTGACTTGCATTTGGAAATCATGAAAGAGTTAATTCCTGAATATGATGAAAGAGAGTTTGATAGACTACGAACCGCAAATCGTAAGATTGAAGGAAATAGAACTGCAGAAGAAAAATTGATAGTAGGAAAGTACTCTCTTTTAAAAACATTATTGAAAGTCTTTGGCTACGATCAGGCTCTTTCTCAAAGTAAGAGCAAGTCATATTGGTTAACAAGGGTGAAAGAACAAGATGTTTGCACGTATTGTAACCGGCAATATACTTTTACTGTTATCAAGGACTTGAAAAATGGTAAACGAGAAAATGATGACTCTCGAATTGCAAGGCCTGCTTTAGACCATTGGTTTCCTGAAAGTTTATATCCTATCATGTCGCTTAGCTTTTATAATCTTATTCCGAGTTGCACCATTTGCAACAGTTCCGCAAAAGGAGATGCTTTGTTTAAATTTGAGACGCATATTCACCCTTATTTGAATGAAAAGCCAAATCCTACGTTTAAATTTGGTTACTTGCCTAATGGGAAAAGATGGACCGTGGATTTCATTGATGTTACTGATGGAAAAGAGAAACAAATGCTTGACGACTTTCATCTAAGAGAGCTGTATCACTGCCATGATAATTTAGAGGTTTCTGAATTGTTGAATTTGGCATTGAAAAATAATGGAACGTACTTGGATCGCCTTTTTAAGAATGTACTACTGGACTTTACGCCAATGACAAAAGAAGAAATATACAGAATGTTGTTTGGGACAGAAATGTTGCCTGATAATCAAGACAAGCGCCCTTTGAGTAAACTGAAGCATGACTTGTTGGAAGAAATTGGTCAAGTGTATGGAGTCAATATTGTTGGAAAAAATGAATAACTTAAAATTGTGGTTGGGAAAGATCTGGAAGAAAATTCTAACTGTATCCATTAAAGAGTGGATGTTAGGATTGGCTCTTGCTCTGTATATAGTGTGGTACCATCAGATAGAGAATCTGTTGCAACACACATTGATAGATCATATTGTGAGCTATTTGCCAGATGCTTGTTGGCAATCAGATGTTACCATCGGTATTATCATGGTTGTAGAGCTGTTCTTTATCATAAAAATCAATCGGGAACGAATCAGTTATTCACGAACAGAAGTGATTCTGTCACTACTTATTATAGGTTCTTGCATCTATTCAAAGTGTCATCAATATCTGACATTCTATCATTTCTCATTCTGTCAGTATCTGGACTATTGTTTGGCAATATTGATAGTACCTGTAGTTGACTTGGTCTGTTGTGCACAGAATAAGATTAAAGCTAAAGATGACAGATATATACAAGGAGCGTTTCTTGAAGATTGTGCCACAGTAGAAGATTCTTTCGGGCGGTCGCATTTTGCCAAAGTTTTAGTCAATGAAATCATCATGTTGGATAACAGACAAAGTGCTTATACAATAGGGTTGAATGCAAAGTATGGTATGGGGAAGACTTCTTTTATGATTCAAATGCAAAACCTATTGGAGCAGCATAAAACTTCCTATGTTTGTATATCTCCATGGTCTTGCACATCGAATGAACAAATCGTAAAGGATTTCTTTCATAGTATATCTGGTGTGATTGGTCGCAAAATGGGGCTTGGGATAAATAAACTGCTGAGTATTTATAAGGATCTCATTCTGGATGTTCAACATGCTTATAAAATCAAAGCTTTTGATGATTTGTTGAAGAATGAAAAATCAATCTATGAAGTGTATGAAGAAATAAAGGAAAAACTTTCTATATGTAAAGAGAAAATAGTCGTCTTTATAGATGATGTGGATCGACTCCAGGCATCAGAATTGGCAATGATAATCCAATTGATAAGAAACACGGGTAATTTCCCCTATGTTGTCTTTATGTTATTTTACGATAAGGAATATATGGTTAAGGCTTTGGAGCAAAATAAAAGTATAACAGATGCAGATGAATATTTAAAGAAAATCATAAACGTTGAATTGATGTTTCCTGCCTACGATGCAGAAATATATCGTAGTACTATTACCACAAGAATTGATAACATATTTAGGCTTATAATTCCTGATGTTCATGAGCGAGAAACAGTTGTGTATTCTTTTATAGAAAGAATGTCGCCTAAGAATGGAATATTATCTATTGATTATTTGGAATACGCTTTTTCTAATTATAGAGATTTAAAGCGCTTTATTTCCATGTTTTCGCTTGATTTAAGGATGCTTTTGACTGCCAATCAAGATAATGTGGAATGTTGGAAAAATGAAATTGATGTTGCAGATTTGATATTGATAGAGTTGTTGAAATATGTTCGGCCTGACTTATATGAAATGCTTCGTTCTAGAAAAGACACGTTGTTGGAGCCAAGTAAAGATGAATACACTTTGAGGAAGGAAGTGAAGAACTTTATCCGAAAGGAAGAAAACGAATTAATGGAAAAGCTTTTTAACCGCATAGCCTCTCTAAGAAATGAAGAGAAAGATGATAAGGAAGAAAAACAGCCGAAAATAAAAGTAGACTTAAAGGAAAATGACAAGCAGCTGTTTCAACAGAGAAATTATGTGGCTCACCACTTGCTGGACGTATTGTTCCTTGAAGAACGGCGTGGGGACAAAGAACGCATGTTGAGAAACCGTATCTCCTATACTAGCTATTTCTTGTATTCTCTATCAAAAGAACAAATTTCTTCGCCTGAATTTAATAGCATTTTCGATTCTCAAGACAACATAAAGAATTTCTTTGGAAATGAGAAAAACAAATTGAAATTTGAATCATATTTCAAGAAATTACGTACTTATATGGAAGAGGATGAAAGCAATACGGACATTATCGGGCTATTCAATAAAGTCTTTTTGAGTGCCAGGCTATATGCAGAAAGTAAGTGTAATGAACCAAATCATAGCATACATAATGTATTTACATATCTAAAACAGATTATCAAGTATGACTTGGAACCATTAAGATATTTGTACTTTACAACTATAAGGTCAGAACATTCTGTTATTAGCAAAGAAGCTTTTGTAAGTTTATTGCAAAACGGTAACTTCTTATGGGAGAAGATGATTTTAGTTAATGGCATGGGTGAGTTGAGAAATAGTCAATATTATCTGTTTAAAGAAGAGGGCAATTTGTTTCTCAACACACTCAATGAAACAATAAAGAGGACATTTCCTTCAATAATCAATCCAAAGGATTGGGCATTTTGTCATGCTTTGAAGATGATGCGTGAGCTGAATGATGAATTTGGGGATTACCTAAGTGATTATTTGGATACTGAAGAGAAACAGCTAGAATGGTTGCTCTTGGGCATTTACTGGGGGAAAGATGAAAGATATGAACAATATTGTTTTGAGCCGTATCTCTTTTATAATGATTTGGTCTTTGGGATACCAGAGGATAGACCTTATCAAGACAATGCTATCATCGACAAGATTTTAGAAAATACGAATCGTGATGATGTAAAAACATGCATATCCATTATAAAAGGTGAAATTCCTTTGGATAAACGAAATGTTGATAACTATCCTATTTTGAAAAAGGCTAGATTCTACGAAGCAAAATGAGGATGGCAATAATACAGCAATTAAATTTCAGAATAAATGAACAAAAATATACAGACAATATTGGATATGCTAGAAAGTAATACTTTTCAAAAAGGAGTATTATTGGATATTCTCAAATCTTATGGTGAAGATATTGCATTGATGTCTATCAAGTTGTTTGCGAACCAAAAGATTTTAAGGACACGTAAAAATGAAGACGGTGTCTTTGGGTATATTCATGAACTCTCATATCCACCGAAAGAGTATGCTCGTACAGACCGGGCATCAATAGAAGGTAAACCGATGTTCTATGCAAGCATTTTCACTAAAGAAGTTGAAAAGTCTCATGCATATCCAAGAATTATCAGCGCATTGGAAACGATACCATTATTACGGGCTAAAGGAACTAGTGGACAAAATTTAATTACTCAAAGTGTTTGGATGATAGATGAGGAAGTTCATGTATATTCTTTTCCTTTGTCTTCTCAATATAAGAGAGCTTGTTCGGAAATTAATATGCTTAACTCTGATTGGGATAAAGTTCTGAAGAATGAATATTCTGAAGACTCAATCGAATTCTTCTCATTTATAGGTGATTTGATGGCAAAATCTAATCAGTCCTGTCTTTATGAAATAACTGCAACCTGTATTGATTTCATATTGGAACATTTTGATTTTGATGGTGTCTTGTATCCTTCGGTTCAAGCAGAAGGACAAGGAATGAATATTTGTTTAAAGCCCGATGTCGTTGACAGTAAAATATCGTTTGCAGGTGCAGCTACAGAAGTGATTATTAGAAATGGTGACAATTCTCAAATACATATATTAGGAAATACTCATATGATAACTAAAGATTCTTTTGAATGGGTTCTAACAAATGATGGGAAAATGTTTTTGCAGCAAATAGGTCTGTTAGCTCCTTTCTTTCAAAATACCCCTATAGTTATTCGCTCAGAAAGCCTAATATAGTGTTAAATATATAAACGGAATATGAACACAAACACTCAAATAGACAAGATAGATAAAGTACTCTCGAAAATATCGGGCAAGGAGTTGAAAGCCTTTGTGTGGCAGTATGCAACCACGCATGAGGACTTTGCTACCGCTTTGGTGGAAAAATATTGGAAACCAGAGCGCGGTAACTATAAGGAGCTGGTGGAGGCTTGCTTTGCCCATGCTGGTGTGCTGGGCAATCGATTCGGCCAACCTCAATTGAATTGGAGAAAGATCGAGCAAGACCTGGCTGCAATGATGAGGAAAGCCAAGAGCATGAAGAAGAAAGGAAATCTGATTGATGCTGCCCTGATTGCTGGATATGTAATGACCATCACTTGCCGAGAGTTCAAGCACGACCATCTGGCTTATACTCCTGCTAGGTATGATGTTTGGGCAGAAGAAAACAAGGCTTTGAAGGACATTATCACCCAGTCGGCAGACATGGTGAGGGAGTTGTTGATCAATAGTGATGAGATAGAGGAGGATTCTCGCTTAGGTATGCTTGGAGAGATAGCTGAGCAATGTGAGGAAATTGGCGATAACTATTTCATGCGCTTTGAGTGGTTTGTTGATGAGGCGATGCCGTTGCTTTGCGGTGATGATGAAAAGGCGTATCTGGCTCATATCAGCAAGCGACTGAAAAATAAGAAAGAGAAATACTTCCATTATCGTTATTACATCCAAAAGGCAGATTACTGGGCAGACCATGGTAAGCGTGAGAAGGCAGAGAAGCTGATGTGGGAGAAACGTGATGATGAGAATATCCGTGACCATTATATCGACAGCCTCATAGAATGGGGTGAGTATAAGAAGGCGGTAGAGGTGATAGACGATAACAAGGATGACTTTCACTCCTACTCCAAGAAATGGGAGGATAAAGTGGTGAAGGCATTGAAACTGTCTGGTGACAAGGATTGGCTGATAGAAGAATGCAAGAAACGATTTATCATCAGTGGGTATCGAATCAAATATTACGAGGCTCTGAAAGAGGTGATAGACAGAAATGAATGGCCAGCCTTCTTTGATGAACTTTGGAAAATGCCCGATTGGGAGCATGACTATGAGGATGCAGAAGCCAAAATCCTCATCAAGGAGAAACGGTTGGACTTGCTCAAAGATATGTTTGTGCATAAGCATTGGAACCTATGGGAACTTTATCCGGAATATATCAAATATGTGCCCAAGCAAGACCATGCTTTTGTGGGTGAGATACTATTCAAGGACATCAAAAGATTGGCTTTGCTCAAAGAAAAACCAAAGGAGTTCAACTGGCTGTTGGGACAAATAGAGCACGTGATGAGAAAGTCTGCTGCGGTGGATAAGATAATCAAGAATGGTATCAGACAGCTTATTGCGGATTATCCTGACAAATATTATTTCAAGAGTTATCTAGGAAGTATCCTATAGTAATGTTGAGTGCTTAGTGTTGAATGTTTAATGTTGATTTTTTAGACTAATATTATGACAAGAGAAGAATTTGCAGAGAGATGGCAGCATCAGCATTATCCAACGATGGATTTACAGGCTGAGGTGCCTTTCTATTACGATATATATCAAAGGATTTGCTCCGTTGCGAAAGATGGATGCAAGAAAATCAATGAGTTTTATGTCATCCAGATACTGATGTATGTGGAGAACATGGGACATCTGAAATTGGATGGCATATATGCCCAGCTTTACCGCCGTTCGGAAGATATGGTGGGACATTGGTGTGGACTGATGGAGCTGTCAGCTTCAACAGTGAATGCCGTGAAGATGATTGTGGGGGAAGCTATCGGAAAAGCACCAGAGAGCGGTCTTGTGAAATGGGTTCAAGAGAGCGTGACGTCTCAGGATTTCAACGAATTGAAGTCTGTGGCTTTGTTCTTTGCCCATGCAGACTTGGCTGTCGGCTTACTCTTTCCGAACAGTAATTATCGTGAAGAGGTATATCTGCAGCTCTTCAATGAGGATTGCAGGATTGCATCCAACATGGTATCCTCTGACTTTGCTTTCAACTGGAAGGATAAGGAAGGAGTAACGGTGATGCAACGCCTTGGTCATTGCTTTGAGCGGATGGGAGATGCGGTTACGGCACATTCCCTTTCCTCTATCCGAGGTATTCGGTTGGACTGTTATCGTGTAGTGGCATCGAAGGGTGGCAAGTTGACCTTGATGAACAAGGATAACGAGCAGTACGCTCCTGTTGTTGTCACGACTCCTATTCCTGACGGACACCAAGAAAAGTGCCTTATCTGTCAGATGGTGGGATGGAATGACGAGTATTATATCAATGGTTCTGGCATGTGGATGGATATGGCTGTCTATGAAAGATGGGACAACCAAAAGCTATGGGATGGTATCGAAGAGGATGAGCGTGATGATTGTTCTTGCTCCTATTTTATTACACCTTCAGGTGAGCATGTGAGTTGTTATGAGGATGCTTATGGCGAGGAAGATCCTGATGAGATTTCAGACTTCGATTTATGGGGAAATCTGGATTTTAATCTTGGTGAGGACCCTATTGAGGCGGAAGCAGCAAGGAAGCGGAAGCGTAACAGAGAGGAAGGTCGCAAGCAACCGAATTACAAGTACAAGCCTACAGGTAAGAGTCCTTCACAATATTTTGCAAGAAAAATCGACGAGGTGTTTAAGTGGACTGTGGAAGATTCCACTGACCTCAACTATGGTCTGCGTGTGTTGGAAGGTTGGATGAAGCAAGCACATGTTTATCTGGAAGGCAATAACTATGCTTATGCTCATTTTATCGCCTCTTCTATTGTCTTCAGTGGTGCCAACTACTCAGATTGGTATATCGCAGACTATCCGAAACAGGCAGCCCGCATGAAGAAGATTGTGCGTGATGGCTATGAGGTGGTAATGGAGACATTGCCACACGACCCATCCAACTGGCGAGAAGCCTTTGTGAAGACATTGAAGCAATTGAAGTCTTATGGTTGGGAGATTTTTAAAGGCAAAGGGGCTTTTGACCTTGATAAAGCCATCAAGGATATCGAGAATCTATTGAAGAAATAATCTCTTTTGAATGAAGGAAATTAAGCTATTTGATTACCAAGAGGATATGAAGGTACGGATTGAGAAGGCGTTGCGCCTTCATCGGTCCGTGATGGCACAAATGCCAACGGGAACAGGCAAGACATACCTGTTAACAGCAGTCATAGACTCTTTTGTGAGCAACAATCCAATGGAGAAAGTATGGATTGTAGCCCATAGAAGAGAGCTGGTGTCGCAGATAGACGAAACCGTAAGAAAGTTCCACTCCTATTCCGCATCAAACACCTCTTCCCTATTGTCATCCGTCAAGGCGATGTCCATTCAGTGGCTGATGAGACACTATGACGAGATAGAGGAAGAACCGGGAATAATAGTGATTGACGAGGCGCACCATGCCCTTGCCAAGACCTATAAAGAGATGTGGGAGAGATTCCCGAAGGCTAAGTTCCTGGGACTGACGGCTACACCTTGCCGATTGAACGGTAAGGGTTTTACTGATCTGTTTGACGTATTGGTGCAGTCGTGGAGTGTTCCTGAGTTTATCAGCAAGGGAAGATTGGCAACATACGATTTTGTGAGCATCAAATCGGATGGTATGACGCAACGGCTCATCGACTCCTTGCAGAAGCGAGGAGCAGATGGTGACTACCAGAACAAGGAAATGGATATGTTGCTGAATAAGAAACCGAGTATCGAAAGACTCTATCGGAGTTTGGAAGAATATGTTAAAGGCAGAAAGGGCATCGTGTATGCTATCAATATCAGTCATGCCCAGAAAATCACAAAGCTGTATCAGGAAAATGGCGTGAAAGCCATAGCCATTGACTCGAAGACTCCTGCTACGGAAAGACAACAAGATATTGAAGCCTTCAAGAAAGGCGACATCCAAGTACTAGTGAATGTGGATATATTCTCGGAGGGATTTGACTGTCCGGATGTGGAGTTTGTACAGTTAGCACGACCAACGCTGTCGCTTGCCAAGTACCTGCAGATGGTGGGACGAGGACTGCGAGTAGCTAAAGGAAAGAAGAACTGCGTGATTATAGATAACGTGGGACTGTATCGGGTGTTCGGGTTGCCATCGCAAGTATGGAACTGGAAGGCTACATTTGAAGGAAGATTGAGATACAGCAGGAAGAAGGAGACTCCGAAAGAAAGAGATTTCTTCTTGATGTACGGAAAGCAAGAAACTATGCCTGTTGGTCAAGACTCGGAAATGATGATGGTGATGAGCCATGAGGAACTGATGCAGTCATTGCTGTATCGGGAGTTTGTGGATTGCAATGATGATTTTGCCATCGTCAAGTTGAATGATGGAAAGATGACGGTGGTAAACCGACAAGGCGAACAGGTGATAGAACCAGGCAACTATTATGAAATGAAGTTCTTACGAGGTAATATCTTATCCTATCGACCTCGCAGAAAGACTGTATGTTACTACGACCTCTTGGCGAGAGTTGTCATTGACGAGGACATTCATGAGAAAGATGCTCCCGAGGTAATCACCATCAATAAATGGGAGTTCGTCGAATATAATGGTCTCTTCAGATCTCGTACCTACGAGTACTTTGCTTTACCTTTTCGCCCTTCCGAATATGACCTATGGAATTATGGATATTATTTGATTTACAACTTTCAACGCTCTACAGCCAGTGGTTGTCAGGAATGGATATATAAAGAGGAGGATGGCGGCTCTATACGAATGCATAAAGAAAACAGTGAAAAGGCTTGTTTTTTACGTGGCGACCATACTCATGTATATTGGCTGTGCGCCGACCTATACGACAGTGGCATAGTGGTCATGGACAGCCATGAGGATTATTACTTCGTTGACTCCAGCTTGAAAAAGACCTATATAGGTTGCAATCAACCCAAAACAGAAAGCGAGAATTTGATGGTTGCGATGCCTCGGCTTGGCAAACAGGTCTTTGAGCGAGAAATGCAGCATAGGAAAAAGCAAGAGGAACAGGAGTTATTGCTGATGCAAGAGAAATCGGAGGCAGGGCATGTAGAATTGTATCAAGCAGGAAAGAAATGGGGCGTGAAGGTAGATGGTAAAGTTATCGTGCCACCTCTCTACCATAGTATAGCGCAACCTGTCGGTGCTTATTGCGCCTTTGAACAGATACCCCAACATTGGGGCGTTATGACATTAAAAGGAAAAGTGATTGTTGATGCCAAATATGAGAAGGTGGAGATTCGTAACAATGGAATCGCCGTGGTAACAGGTATCACGGGAAAAACACAGACAATCAATCTGAAATGAAAAAGATAAAGCTTTTTGATTATCAGGAGGACATGGTGAAGAGAGTGCAAGAAGCATTCAAGCATCATGATGCTGTCATGGTGCAAATGCCGACTGGAACGGGAAAGACGTATCTGCTTGCCGCCCTCGTAGGTTTATTCTTGAAAGAGGAAGTGTGGGTGATAGCCCATCGTCGTGAACTCGTTTCACAAATCAAGGACACCTTGGAAAGATTCTTCTCTTCCCTAAAAAACACCTCCATCAAAGTGACATCGATACAATGGCTGTCGAGACACTATGGAGAGATGGAAGAGAAGCCGGGATTGATAGTGATAGACGAGGCACACCATGCTTTGGCGGAGACTTACGCAGAGGTGATGAATGCCTATCCGAAGGCGAAGAAGTTGGGACTGACGGCTACGCCCTATCGCTTGAACAGCAAGGGATTCACGGATTTGTTTGATACCCTGCTGTGTTCATGGAGCATGGAGAAGTTTATTGCCGAAGGACGATTGAGCCTGTATGACTACTACTCCATCAAGCCTGATAGTGCAGCCCAGCAGCTGATAGACTCGTTGCAGAAACGAGGTGCTGATGGTGACTATCAGCGAAAGGAACTGAACGAGGTGATGGATGTGAAGCCATCACTCGAAAGACTATGCCTTACTATCAAGGAGTATGTGCCTGGAAAGAAAGGTATCGTCTATGCTATCAGTATTCAACATGCTGAGCATATTGCGGAGTTCTATCGGGAGAATGGCATCAAGGCTGTGGCGATTTCGAGCAAGACACCGCTTGCTGAACGACAAGAACTTATTGAAAGATTCAAATCTTCCTCGCTCTCCTCTTCCCTAAATTCCGCTTCAAATACTTCCGATGAGATTGAGGTACTGGTAAGTGTGGATTTATTCTCGGAGGGCTTCGACTGTCCTGATGTGGAGTTCATACAGTTGGCAAGACCTACGCTGTCATTGGCTAAGTATATGCAGATGGTGGGACGTGGACTGCGAGTGGCAGAAGGTAAAGAATACTGCGTGATACTGGACAATGTAGGACTGTATAAGCGGTTTGGATTGCCATCTGTAGATAGAGATTGGCAGAGCATGTTTGAAGGACGTACATCTCTGGAGGACATTCTGCAAGAGGCGTGTCTGCAAGTTAATAGTCACAACTGTAGGATGGACTTGATGATGGATGGTGATGAGGAGATGATGAAAATTATCAACCATGAGCGCCAACAGCAGATGATCATGGACACCTATGGCTATCAGATTGTAGAAGACGAAAAAGGACTGAAAGGCATCAAGGATAAGGATGGCAAAATGCTATTGGAATGCCAATACAAGAAGATAGAAGTGACCAACGATGGCTTTGCCTATTGCTACATAAGAAAGAAAGTAGGTAGGAAGGAATGGATTGACTTGCGGAACAGGTTGTGGTTTGCCAATAAGCCCCAAAGTGTGAAACTGATGGGCATCGACTTCAGTACAGAGGATGGCAAAAAGCTGTACCCTCGCATCCTATCGAAGTATATTGATGAAAAGACCTATCTGACAGTGAAGACCTTGGAACTGCAAGTTGGAACAGGACTGAGTTGGAAGCATAGGTTTATTCCATGGCACGAGCCGAATAAGGTGTATCTGTATAAAGAAGGAGAAGGCAACACGCGACTGTATATTGATGAGGATGAACAATCTTATGTGCAGAAGAACATCGGCAGTCAACTGGAGAAAGTGGATTCTCGTGAGGCGTTGGCTGAGTTTGCCCAAAGAGACAAAGAAGAAAGGAAGGAGAGCTTAGAAAAGCTTAAGAATTCATATAAACATTATGAATATTATCCTGTTGATAATCTCTATTCTATCAAGAAACATCTTGGAACAGCGAAAGATAAGATAACAATCGAGAAAGACGGCATTTGGCATGTGGAGGATGCACAGGTTAATGAAAGCTATTGGGTTGACCCTGTGACATATAGGAAACATTATACAAGACCTGTCCTGTTCAAACGTGGCTATCTGAACATCTTAAGGGAGGACGACTGGTGCTATGTAAGAAACATTCCTGGACTTAGGAATAGACCATTAAGACAATGGGAAATTGTGGCAGATGATAACCTCTGTGTTATCAAGAATACGTATCTGATAGAGAAAAGTGAGCCTGATCAATGGTACAAGATATGCAGAAGAACTGACGACTTCACTTATTTTTCTGTATTGGCATGCTATTATGAAAGTGAACTCATCAAGGATGATACGGAGATTCAAATTACTCAATTTGATGGCGAGGGCTTGAAAATGACCCAAGAAGGATTTACTTATACACCACTTGTGATAAAAACGCATAAAAGAAGTAGATGGCTGTGACAAAAACAGACCGATGTGAACAAGAGTTTCATGTCGGTCTGTTTGGGGGTGTAATTTAAACTGTGTCAAGGCTTGTTCTTAACTTTCATTCCCACTCCCTGCTGGGGGCATGCCCCCAGCAGGGAAGCCTTTTCGGCTGCAAAGTTACATAATTTTAAATCTATCTCCAAATTTTATTGCCAATTGTTGAGAAATTTGTCCCC
>ERZ780034.57-NODE-57-length-40786-cov-4.98502_pt1 | contig 40786 bp, 33 predicted proteins | sample MGYA00511855_ERZ780034 | MGnify/ENA primary metagenome ERZ780034 (study PRJEB29588, sample SAMEA2148024) | human gut metagenome | biome: human gut; feature: human-associated habitat; material: faeces | place: Denmark | collected 2008/2010 ...
GCGGATAACCACATCGTCATCATGGCAGGAGGAATCGGCAGCCGTTTCTGGCCGATGAGTACCCCTGCATTTCCCAAACAGTTTATCGACATTATGGGTTGTGGGAAGACCCTTATCCAACTTACAGCAGATCGTTTCAACGGTATCTGCCCGATGGAAAACTGTTGGGTAGTTACCTCAGAAAAATATACCTCCATTGTCAAGGAACAATTGCCAGAGGTTCCTGAACAGAATATCCTGTCAGAACCGGAAGCCCGTAATACGGCTCCCTGTATCGCATATGCCTGTTGGAAAATCAAGCAACGGCATCCGGAAGCCAATATCGTAGTAGCCCCCTCGGATGCATTAATAATCGATGTTGAAGAGTTCAGACGCTGCATACAGCTTGCGTTGGATTTTACCCAAACAGGCACAGCTATCGTTACACTGGGCATGAAGCCGAACCGTCCGGAAACAGGATACGGCTATATTTGTGTCGGAGAAAAGTTAGCTGGAAATGAAATCCATCAGGTAGAATCATTTCGTGAAAAACCTGACCTGGAAACGGCCAAGAAATACCTGGCTGCAGGAAACTACCTGTGGAATGCAGGAATTTTCGTATGGAATGTAAATACGATAACAACAGCTATTCGCCAATATGCGCCACAAATCGCCGGAGTAATGGATGAACTGTCTCCCAGTCTATACACCGAACGGGAAGACAAAGAGCTGAAACGCCTTTTCCCTACTTGCGAAAAAATTTCGATAGATTATGCTGTAATGGAAAAGGCAGCAGAAATCCATGTATTGCCGGCAGAATTCGGTTGGAGCGATTTGGGAACCTGGGGAGCACTGCATACTCATCTGAATCAGGATATAAACGGGAACGCCCAGATAGGGCAAGACGTAAAGTTCTTTGATTGTAAGAACTGCGTAGTACATACCAGTGAGGAGCGCAAAGTAATTCTACAAGGCCTAGAAGGTTATATCGTAGTAGAAAAAAACGGTTACCTGCTTATCTGCCGTCTGGCAGAAGAACAACGCATTAAAGAGTTCTCACAAGACTGATTTACCTGATACATGAATCAAGCGTCCTGGAAGAAAATTAATATCCAGCTTTTCTTCCAGGACGCTTTGCATTTATGTCTGCCAGAAACCTTACAAGTTATTACCGGTAAGGACATCACATTGGTCAGTCTTCAGTACTTCCAGACAAGCCTGCAAATCGGTAGGACGAATCACTACATTGGCCTTGTCACCTTGTGCAAAAGCATACATGTATTCAATGAATACCTGATGTTCTGCCAAATGCTCAAGGATAACCGACAACGAACCGGCTACATTGGGACAACTGATACAGATAACATCAGTCTGTACCACAGAGAAATTGGCTGCACGCAGCACTTCCACCGCCCGTTCTACATCCGAAACAATCAATCGCAGGATACCGAAATCGGTCGTTTCGGCCATACTGAACGCATGCATGTTAATACCCGCTTTTCCCAAGGCTTTGGTTACATCATTTATTCTTCCGCTCTTGTTCTCGAGGAACACAGAAATCTGTTTGATAGTCATGGCAACCTCCATTTCTTTATTTAAGTTTCCGATTATCGATTACATGTTTACCCTTTCCCTCACTGCGTGGAATAGAATTCGGCTCCATCAGCTTGACATTGGCACTGATAGACAGAACGCTCTTCAGACGGTCGGCCAATTTCTTCTTCAAACCCAACAGAATACCCATCTCGTCAGAGTAAAGTTCCTTACGCAGTTCGACTTGGATTTCTAGCGTATCAAGTGTACCCTGACGATCGACTACCAGCATATACTGAGGCTCGAACTCCTTCATTTCGAGAATGACACTTTCTACTTGTGACGGGAAGACATTGATACCACGGATAATCAGCATATCATCCGAACGTCCGATAATGCGGGTCATTCTCACACTCGTACGACCACAGTCACACGGTTCGGCTATTAATGAAGTCAAATCCTTGGTGCGATAACGCAAAAGTGGCATACCTGTTTTAGTCAGTGTAGTAAATACCAGTTCCCCTGTTTCTCCATAAGGAAGTACCTCACCCGTATCCGGATTGATAATTTCAGGATAAAAATGGTCTTCGCAGATATGAGAACCGCACTTACATTCACATTCGTAAGACACACCTGGTCCGGAAATTTCACTCAGTCCGTAAATGTTATAGGCTTGAAGTCCCAGCTTCGATTCAATTTCTTTACGCATATTCTCTGTCCAGGGTTCGGCACCGAACGCACCGACACGCAGGTGAAGATCGTCTTTCGTCATACCGTATTTATCCATGGCCTCAGCCAGATAAAGCGCATACGACGGTGTACAGGCCAACCCTGTCACTTTCAGGTCACGAAGCAAATGCAGGTGCTTCTCTGTGTTTCCGGTAGAAGTCGGAATTACCGTTGCTCCCAAGTGCTCTACCCCATAATGAAGTCCCAGTCCACCGGTAAACAGGCCGTATCCGTAGCCTACAGAAAAGACATCGTCACGGGTCACACCGTAAGCCGCCAGACAGCGGGCTGTAGCCTCTTTCCAGATATCCAGGTCACGACGGGTATAGCCCACTACTGTAGGATTACCGGTAGTTCCCGAAGAAGCATGCACACGGACAATCTCCTGCAACGAAGCAGCCTGAAGGCCATATGGATAATTATCCCGCAAATCCTGTTTGGTAGTGAACGGCAATTTCACGATATCGTCTATTGTCTGTATATCATCGGGAGTAATGTCCAACTCCTGAAGCTTGTTTCTGTAGAACGGGGTATTATGGTACACCAGATCTACCAGTTTATGCAGTCTCTTGCCTTGAAGCTCTCTCATCTCTTCACGGCTCATGCATTCTTTGCTCTTGTTCCAAATCATAAGTGTGTGTTTTGTCTATGTATTAAAATTCAGGTAGTTCAATCAAGTGGATGATCCATACGGAAAGCTTTCATCCGTTCTTCCATGACCGGATAAAGTTCTTCACGCATCCGCGAAGTGCAGGCACGTACCCCCTGCTGTTCACTTCCGGTAGTTCCCAACGCAATGCTGCTTACCCCATAATAGAGCAATTCCTTCAGCAACTGTCCGCTGGAAAGTTTGCCATACCCCAATGTAAAGAAGAAACCATCGCCTACCGGCTGGGTCACATCGTAGTCATAGACGATGTGGAAGCCATTATCCGTAAAAATCTTCTTCATATGTTCGGCACGCCGGGCATACTCCCGGGTATCTGCCACAAAATCGATACGACCTTCTACCGCTGCATCAAGCATGGCAGCATATGCATACTGTGTTGATGCCGTACATCCAGACGTAATCATATACAGTATGGATGCGATAAGGGTTTTTCCAAAGATACCCGAATCGCCGTAACGCTCGGCCAGAGCCGGATAATAGGTGTTGAACAGCTTATCGGAAATACAGATGACTGCCATACGCTGTCCGGCATAACTGAATATCTTGGAAGAGGACAACATCAGCACATAATTATCGGTATATTTAGCTACGGTAGGCGGATAAGGAGGTTCGTACGGTTTACCCATATCCCGACGGAAATCCATACAGAAATAAGCCATGTCTTCCATCACTACCGCATCGTAACGGGTGGCCAGTTCACCGATAATCTTCAACTCAGAATCCTCCAGACAAATCCATGCCGGATTGTTCGGATTGGAATAGACAATAGCAGCAATGTCTCCCTTACTGAGGTATTCCTCCATCTTTGCACGCAACGCCTCTCCACGATAATGGTAAATGTCAAACCACTCCCACTTTACACCGATGATGCGCAACTGAGATTTCTGGATAGGGAAACCAGGGTCGATGAACAACACCTTGTCCTTACCCGGTATGCGCTGCGTACAGGCAATGAAAGCACCGAACGAAGACGCAACCGAACCAGTAGTAGGCACACAGGCAGTCGGAGAGATATCAATGTCAACAAAAGCTTTCACAAACCGGGAAGCAGCTGCTTTCAGTTCAGCTACACCGGCAGCGGCAGGATATTGGGAGCCGACTCCTCTGTCGAGCGCCGCCTTCTCTGCTTCGACACCAATTCGGTTGGCTGGCAGCCCGGGAGAACCCTGATCCATACGAATAAACGGAATACCCGTAAGTTCTTCCAAGCGGGAAGCTACCAGCAGTACGTCGCCGATGGTAGCCTGTTCCAAGTTGGCCACTTTCAACTCGTCTACGACCTGAGCCACCAACTCTTCACTGAATACTTGATGTTTCATAAACCTTCCCCCTTATCCTTGTTTATCAGCAGCTGCATAGCCGATGTCGAATGCTTTCTTGTTCATTTCCACAATAGCTTCGCCCTTCGAGCCGAATACCCGACCAATGCTTTCGCGAAGCTCTTCCACCGACAGGATACCCAGAAAACGGGAAGCTGCCCCCAGCAGAATAACATTGGCCGCTTTCGGCATATTATGCTCATGAGCCAACGCATCTACATCCACCAGAATCACATGCGGAAGCGCTTTCAATTCGTCAATCAAAGCTTGTTCCTCGGGATAATTCGGAATGTTCTTGAAAGGAGCCGATGAAGTGATAATCCATCCGTCTTTATTCAGATAAGGCAAATACCGAAGTGCCTCCATAGGTTCAAGCGACAAAATCATATCAGCCATCCCCAACGCTATCAGATCGGAAGCGATTTCATTATCCGAAAGGCGCAGGTTGGACTGCACGTCCCCTCCCCGCTGACTCATTCCGTGTACTTCGGCCTGTTTCAGCTTCAGGCCGGATTTTGTAGCAGCCTCCCCGATAATCGTGGCAATAGAGAGGATACCTTGTCCTCCCACACCCGAAAGTATAATATCTGTTTTCATGATTACTGATTCTTTCTTTGTTGTTTCAACTTACGATTGAGGGTCTGGATGCATTCCCGGCGCGGAATGATGACGGACACCCCTTTATACTCGATTTCCTCACGAATGGTACGGGTAATTTCTTCCATGTTCTTCGGAAGCGGTACTACCACCCGTACATGTTCCGGTTCCACGCCCAATCCGAGGCAAATAGCTTCAAATTTATTGGTTCCGGCAGAATCCTGCCCACCAGTCATGGCCGTAGTCAGATTATCCGAAATAACGACAGTAATATTGGCACGGTCGTTTACAGCATCGAGCAGACCGGTCATACCGGAATGGGTAAAGGTAGAGTCACCGATAACCGCAATAGCCGGGAAAAGGCCAGCATCAGCGGCTCCCTTGGCCATGGTAATAGATGCGCCCATATCCACGCAACTGTCAATTGCCCTGAAAGGAGGCAATGCGCCCAACGTATAACAACCGATATCGGCAAAAACACGGGCATTGGGATATTCCTTTACCACCTCGTTCAAAGCTGTATAGACATCACGGTGACCGCAACCCTGACAAAGTGCAGGTGGACGTGGCACCAGATTCTTCGGAGTCTCAAAATAACGATGAGAGACTTTTCCCATAGCAGCCGCTACACTATCAGGAGTCAGTTCGCCGGTACGAGGCAACGCCGGTACGAGGCAAATCGCCGGTCAAACGTCCTTTCACGATATAATCCGCGCCCAACATGGCTGGTATCTGTTCTTCTACAAAAGGTTGACCATCCTCTACCACCAGAATCTCCGTACTGCAAGCCGCCAGTTCCTGTATCTTGTCTTTCGGCAACGGATATTGTGATACCTTCAGAACATGATACCCTCCGGCACCTTCCTCGGCTTCCTTCACGTAGTTATATCCGATACCACAGGCGATGATACCCAATTTCTTCTCAGGGCCGTCCTGTTCCAGACGGTTATAGGCCGAAGCCAACTGTTGGAGCGACGACTGCTTCTCGACCAGAGCCGCATACTGGCGACGGGCATTCGCCGGCAACAAGACCCATGAAGACGGGTCCTTGGCAAAAGGCAAAGCCTGCAATTCCTGCGCTGTATCTGCGACCTCGACAGCAGCCCGCGAATGCGCCATACGAGTAGTTACCCGAAGCAATACCGGCAATTTCTCCCGTTCAGAAAGTTCAAACCCGTATGCCATCATCTGATAAGCCTCCTGTTGAGAAGAAGGTTCCAATATCGGCATCAACGAAAACTTACCGTAAAAACGCGAATCCTGCTCATTCTGCGAGGAGTGCATTGACGGGTCATCGGCTACAATAACAATCAGACCACCGTTCACTCCCGTAATGGCTGAATTGACAAATGCATCGGCTGCTACATTCAATCCTACATGCTTCATACAGACAATAGCACGGCAGCCGGCATATGACATACCCAACGCAGCCTCCATGGCAGTCTTCTCGTTGGTACACCAACTGGAATGAATGCCACGTTCAGTGGCCAACGGGGATTTCTGTATAAATTCTGTTATCTCCGTACTCGGCGTTCCAGGATAAGCATACACACCTTTGATACCGGCATGCAGCGCGCCCAGGGCAATCGCCTCGTCTCCTAATAAAAGTTTCTTATTCATGGTTATTCAGTTGTTTTTCATTTCACATTATCTCAAAAGCATCCGCATCGTCCAGTACCGGGAATTTCTGACGGAAACGATTCAGCTCCTCCAAATCTATCTCAGCTGTAACTTCTCCCTCCTCACCATCTTTACAGGCACCCAAAGTATGTCCATATGGATCAATCAGAGCAGTTCCGCCTGAATATTGGCAAGCAGGATCCTCACCTACCCGGTTGACACCGGCCACAAAGCACTGGTTCTCGATAGCACGGGCACGAAGCAATGCACTCCACACTTCTACACGGGGAGTAGGCCAACTGGCCACATAAATGGCCATATCATAATCCTTACGGTTACGCGACCATACCGGGAAACGAAGGTCATAACAAATCTGCAACAGGATACGTACCCCCTGATACGTTACGATAACCCGTTCCTTGCCTGCAGTAAATGTCTTGTGTTCGCCCCCATAGGTAAACAGATGTCGCTTGTCATAAGAACAATACTTCCCATCTGGATAAACAAAATAAAAACGGTTGTAAAATTTCCCGCCTTCTTTGATGGAAACACTTCCAGCAAGCGCACAACCTCGTGCCTGAGCTATACGCTGCATCCATCCTAAAGTACCTTCACCGACATTTTCTTCGGCAATTCCCTCAGGATCCGTGCAAAATCCGGTAGAAAACATTTCTGGAAATATATATAAATCAGCCGGTGGAAGTTCGGCCAAACGCTGTTCCAATCGTTGTCGGTTAACTTCAGGATTGGCCCAACAAATATCTCTTTGCAATAAGGTCGTTTTCATAGCATTTTATTCATAGTGTTTCTATATGAGGGGCAAATATAGCAAAATAACAGAAGAAGCAAGAAAAAACCTAACAATTTATTCTATCAAGAAAGAAATAAACAGAACTTTCAGGTTATACAAACTCACATTCCATTCAGGAAACAGTATTGTCCAATGTCTATAACAGGCTATCCAACAAACATTTATCCAAGGTATCGGTATTTTGAACAAATTATTCCCAATACAACAGAAATTTCAGAAAAACAGGGAAGAATGTTACCGATAATCCTCTGATTTCGGTTAACGCAATATATCAGAAGTGCTTTTATTATCCATAGCATTGGATAAGTGATTAATTTTCTATCATTTATCTAGGTTTTCTCAGAATTTCTGCTTATCTTTGTAAATAGAACAAAAGACCAGACTAGACATCTCAAGCATGTCTGCATGCTAAAGTCCCGATAAATCCCTATCTCGGGACAAGTACCTGCCCATCTTTCCCCTGGCAGGTACTTTTTTTTAGCCTTTGTCAGTCGTTCCTCTGTAAATAAAACTGGTGATCAATCACATCAGGCAGTTCCTCTTTATAATGAGTAACCATAATCAATGTCTTGTTCATCCGGCTACAGAATGCCTCGATAACATCCTTCACCAACCGGCGGTTGTGCATATCCAGGCCATGCAGTGGCTCATCCAGAATCAACAGTTCCGGGTCCTTCACAAAAGCACGGGCCAATAATACCAGCCGCTGTTCGCCACTGGAAAGCTGCAGGAAGCTACGGTCTTTCAATCCGGCAATACCAAAAATATCCATCCACCATTCACAAATACCTGCATCCTTTTCCTGCTTTTTCCGATACAGACCGATTGAATCATACAATCCACTGGCTACAATGTCGATAGCAGGCAGATTCTTGAGGTAAGCACGATGCATCTCCGGACTGACATAACCGATATGTTTCTTAATTTCCCAAATACTCTCTCCACTTCCTCGTTTACGATCGAAAAGGGTAATATCACAGGCATAACTTTGAGGATTATCAGCACATACCAGACTCAACAAGGTAGATTTTCCGGAGCCGTTATCTCCACTCAATGCCCATTTCTCCCCACAGCGGACTGTCCAGTCCAAATCCTTCAGAATGGTACGTTCCCCATAACGGATACTGACCTTATTCAATTTCACGACCTGATCGGCATGATACAGATGGTCACTATAAGGCAATTCCAAAATCCGACGGTATTTCTCTTCCGAAAGCAGATGAGCCGGTACCGGCTCCTGCTGATTCAAATATTCCTGCAATGTAATTTTCGGATAACAGATACGGTGTTCCACCGGAACTACATGAGTAATAAAGGTTGGAATATCATCTGTTTTAGAAAGGACCAATATTACCTGTAACGGTGTTACCTCGGTCAGTCTGCGCAACAACTGATGCAGCAAATCTCGGGTCTTGGCATCCAGTCCGATGAAAGGGTTATCCATAATCAGTACGCGGGGACCTGACAAAAGAGTCTTGGTCAGCTGAAACTTACGGAGCTCTCCACTGGAAAGTAGAATAATATGTTTATCAAGCATCTGCTCAATACCAAACAAGTCATACAAAGTCTGCTTCAAGGTCTCGTCTGTACAAGCCGGGAGCAGGTTGCGTACTATAGGTGTCTCTTCCAGATCCTGTGAATTCCAACGTTGCTGGTAATAATAATTACCGTCTGAGTCGCCATAAGAATCACGGAACGTAATATATTTGATATTATCGCAGGCCAATTTGGATGCTGAAGGTGAAAAATCATAAGTCACTTCATTAAGAAGCAACGGATAACGGCCAATCAACGTATCGACCAGCAGACTTTTTCCAGCTCCGTTATCACCGACAATAGCCACATGTTCTCCGACTGCAATCTTCAGGTTAATCGGTTCTTTCAACCGGTAAAGCGGATGACGGGTCACGCCATTTTCTACAGAAATAATGTATTGCATGATGTATAGTATAATTTGTTTAGTTGTTTACTGATGAATAATGAGCGCCGAACGTGGAGAAACAACGGCCTGATTGCCCACAAGATTACCCAGTCCCATAATCAGATCTATTTTACCATCACGGGCAGCAATCCAGTATTTTCCCATAGGTATATCCACAGTAACCGGTTCTGTCCGCGGATTCAGAATGACAATGGTATTCAGCCACGCATCACCGTTGGGTCTTCCCTTCAGACAAAATGCCACCACATTATCTGCCGGAGTACGAAGAAACTCCAAATGAGCGCGCACCTTTTCCGCATCTCCCAGCCGAAAAGCAGGATGTGCCTTTCGCATGGCAATCAATCCTTTCACATAATCGAACACATCCCGATGTACATTTTTCAACTGCCAGTTGATGGCATTGATACTATCCGGACTATTGTAGGAATTGGAAACTCCTTTCTTGTCACGCATAATTTCATCGCCAGCAAAAATAAAAGGAATTCCTTGAGAGGTAAAAACAGCCGTTTCTGCCAGTTTCATCAACGCGCTCAATTCCTGAACCGATGCACCCGGTAAAGTCTTCTTAAGCCGGTCTGTGATGCAAAGATCATCGTGACAGCTTACATAACTGATCATCTGAGTAGGTTGTTCCGCCCATGGATGAATGTACTGGTTTCCGGAATTCGAAGTCAGCTGAGGATGACGGACAGCACCTACCAGCCCGAACTTCACCCCTCCTTCATAACCGAAGCGGCCAATGACAAAACCACCTTTCGACTCGTGTTTCCAGTTTCCACGCAAACTGTCCCGGAATTCATCACTGAATACGGCGATACCCGGCATACGGGATGCATTGCTTTTCATTGCCAATTGCTCTTTCGGCAATTGAGGCTCCTCTGCAGCCCAACCTTCGCCATAAATAAAAATAGTAGGGTCAATCTTACTCAAAGCGGCTCGTATCTGGTTCATGGTCTCGATATCATGCAGCCCCATCAAATCGAACCGGAAGCCGTCGATGTGATATTCCTTTGCCCAATAGCAGACAGACTCCACCATGTATCGCCGCATCATAGGACGTTCACTGGCTGTTTCATTTCCACAGCCGGAGCCATTGGAAAAATTTCCATCAGCATCGTGCCGGTAGAAATATCCAGGAACGGTACGTTCGAAATTACTTCCACGCGTCTGGGCCGTATGGTTGAACACCACATCAAGAATCACCCGGATACCAGCTTTGTGCAAAGCCATCACCATCTGTTTGAACTCACGTATACGGACATCAGGCGTAAACGGATCTGTAGCATACGATCCTTCTGGTACCAGATAATTCTTCGGGTCGTATCCCCAGTTATATTGCGGCTTATCAGGCTTTGATTCATCCACCGACGAAAAATCGAACGAAGGAAGCAGATGTACATGAGTGATACCCAATTCCTTCAAATGACTGATACCGGTCTTGTCACCCAGATATGTGTGGGTACTGTCTTCTGTCAATGCCAGAAATTTTCCACGATGACGGATACCCGAGACTGTATCAATCGAGAAATCACGGTGATGCATCTCATAAATCACAATATCCGAAAAATGATTCAATGGCGGACGGCGGTCGGACGCCCATCCTTCAGGGTCTGTCGATCGTAAATCCAGAATAGCTGCCCGATTGCCGTTCACTCCTACTGCCCGGGCTTTCAATCCCGGTGTATCTCCCTGCCATACCTCATCTATTTTCACATTGAAGGTATAGAATTTACCTTTCAGATCTTCTGCAACGCTGGCATTCCACATTCCGTTTTCTGCCGGTTCCATATGAATCATACGATACATGGCACCCTCACTGCCATGCTCATATAACATGACCCGTACTTCACTGGCAGTCGGTGCCCAAAGCGAAAACCTTGTTTCTGCCGGTGTATAGACCATTTCCTCCCACGGTCCTTCATGAACCGGATACTCTTCGAAACTGCTGTATCCGCTTTGATGACCGGAAGTACAGCCCAGCAAGGCTATAATAGACATAAACAGGAAAAATTTGAGATGCATAAATTTCATTTATTTGACTACTTTATCAGGATTCTTCGCAATGAAATCCTTCCATCCTGAATAGGCATTCGGAAGTGAAGGACGACCCATCTGCAAATAATGGCAATAAGCTGCTGCCAACGCATCGGTCGCATCCATGAAAGGTTCCATCTCGGAGTCAGGTATATGTAACATCCGTTGTAACATATCAGCCACCTGCTCCTTACTGGCCTGTCCGTTACCGGTAATGGCCATTTTTATTTTCAAAGGAGCATATTCAGTGACGGGAATATCCCGGCTGACAGCAGCAACAATAGCAACTCCCTGGGCGCGTCCCAATTTCAACATTGATTGTACATTCTTACCGAAAAAAGGAGCTTCGATGGCCAATTCATCAGGCAGATAAGAAGCAATAATGCCCTGTACCCGTTCAAAGATATGTTTCAATTTCAAGTAAGGGTCCTTACATTTACGCAAGTCGATGACTCCCAAAGTCATGACTTGCGGTTTGGTACCTGTAATTTTCAGTACCCCGTATCCCATGACATTGGTACCCGGGTCGATACCCAAAATTATCTTCTCTTTTACCGGTTGTATCACTTGATGACCTCCATAAGAGTCGGAAAACCGATAATCTTATCCTTGAATATCTTCATCATCTCTTCATTCAACGCAGCCCCCGTCCGGGTATGCCAACGGTGTAAAACAGCACTGTCTGCCACCTCAAACTGCAATGAAAAACATTCGCTATCCGGTTCCTGATGACTTAAGATACGCAAAATACGTGGATTAGTCAACTCACCTCCCTTTTCCGCTTCTGGGATATAACATTCATTCAGCCAGATAATAAAATTACGGGCGTCATCGAGTCCTACATGATACGTCGTATTGTAAATCAGCATATATAAAAAACATTTTTTTGTAAACGCTACAAAGATACCGAAATTTACACGGATAATTCACAAACAGGCGTGTAAAAAGCAGGAAGAATGTTCCGAAAGTCGGATAAAGACAAAAATATAATTGAAAATGAACGGAGTTCACCCGAGATTTATTACTTTTGCGCACATTAATGCTAAAAATGTGCAACCCAATAGAAATGGAATCAGAAAATAGTTTTATACAACTGGTAGAAAAAAGTATCCGGAACAACTGGAACCTCGACGCACTGACAGACTACAAGGGAGCTACCCTACAATACCGGGATGTAGCCCGGAAAATAGAAAAAATGCACATCCTGCTGGCCCATGCAGGAATCCAGAAAGGCGATAAGATTGCTCTCTGCGGACGCAACAGCGCCAACTGGACCGCTTCATTTCTGGGAATCATCACTTATGGAGCAGTTGCAGTACCTATCCTGCACGAATTCAAAGCCGATAACGTACATAACATTGTCAACCACTCTGAATCACGGATGCTTTTCGTGGGCGACCAGACATGGGAAAACTTCAATGAAGCTGCCATGCCCAATCTGGAAGGTATCATCGAACTGAAAAATTTCGATCTGGTCGTTTCGCGCTCGGAACAACTGACTTATGCCCGTGCACATCTGAACGAAGAATTCGGGAAAAAATATCCCTGCCGCTTCCGGGCAGAGGATGTGACTTACCGTCGCGAAGAACCGAATGAACTGGCCGTCATCAACTATACTTCAGGAACAACGGGCTTTTCCAAGGGAGTCATGCTCTCTTATGAAAATATTCTAGGTAATATCCTCCATATCCGTGACAAGGTAAGGCTAAAACCGGGAGATAATGTGGTATCAATGCTGCCATTAGGACACATCTTCGGTCTGGTGTTTGATTTTCTGTATGGAGTGGCTGCCGGTGCCCATCTGTGGTTCCTGACACGGATGCCCAGTCCGAAAATCATTGCCGAGTCCTTTGCTGTCATCCGCCCACGCATCATTGCCTGCGTACCATTGATTGTAGAGAAAATATTCAAGAAAAACATCCTGCCACAGGTAGACAACAAACTGGGCAAGCTGTTGCTGAAATTACCGATTATCAGCGATAAAATAAAAGAACAGATACGCCAGCAGGCTATGGAAGTATTCGGAGGAAACTTCATTGAAATCGTCATCGGTGGAGCTCCTTTCAATCCTGAAGTAGAAGCATTCTTACGTAAAATCAACTTTCCGTATACCATCGCTTACGGTATGACGGAGTGCGCGCCACTCATCTGTCACAGTTTCTGGGATGAAATAAAATATACATCCTGCGGAAAAACCGTAGCCGGTATGGAAACCCGAGTTCTTTCGGAAGATCCTGAACGGATTCCAGGCGAACTGGTATGCCGCGGCAGGAATGTCATGTTAGGCTATTATAAAAACGAAGAAGCTACCGCACAGACCATTGACAGAGACGGATGGCTCCACACCGGAGATATGGCCATTAAAGACAGCGAAGGAAACATCTACATCAAGGGACGTTGCAAGAATATGCTGCTGACCGCTTCTGGACAGAACATCTATCCGGAAGAAATAGAAGCCCGTCTGAACAATATGCCGTTCGTAAACGAATCGCTGATTATTCTCAACGACAACAAACTGGTAGCATTGGTATATCCGGATAACGACGAAGCTTTCGCCCAAGGACTGAACAGACAACAGCTGGAAGAAGCGCTGGAATCCAACCGTTTGGAACTGAACAAAATACTTCCGGCCTATTCACAGATTACCTGTGTGAAACTTTACCCGGAAGAATTTGAAAAGACAGCCAAGAAGAGCATCAAACGATTCCTGTACCAAGAAATCAAAGAATAAAACCCGATAGGGATTCTCCGCTATAACCATGGAACAATTCCCCCAATTACTTGTCTACAAAGCTTCGGCAGGATCGGGAAAAACCTTTACCCTGGCGGTACAATACATCCGCCAGCTGGTAGAGAACCCGTCAGCCTACCGTAAAATCCTGGCCGTTACCTTTACCAATAAGGCAACGGCCGAAATGAAGGAACGTATCTTGAGCCAACTTTACGGTATCGCAACAGCCGATGCCGGTTCTGAGACTTACCTGAATGTGCTCAAATCCGAAACTGGAAAGAGTGAAAATGAAATCCGTAAAGCAGCCAGTACAGCCTTACACTACATCATTCATGATTACAGTCGGTTCCGGATTGAGACCATTGACTCGTTTTTCCAATCGGTCATGCGTAACCTGGCCAGGGAACTGGAACTGGGCACCAACCTGAACATCGAACTGAATCAGACAGAAGTCTTGAGCGATGCTGTAGACCGGATGATAGAGAAACTGGACCGTAATTCCCCAATCCTATATTGGCTACTGGAATACATCGAAGAGCGGATAGCCGACGATAAAAAATGGGATGTGTCTAAAGAAATCAAAGGATTCGGAAGCAATATCTTCAACGAAAGATACATCGAGAAAGGAAACGGGCTGCGGAAAAAACTGACAGACCCGACATTCATTCCGACGTACCGCAAACAAGTACAGGATATAAGGGAAAAAGCGCTGGATACGATGAAAGGATTTTCTGACCATTTCATCGAAGTATTGGAAAGTCATGGACTCCAACCTACTGACCTGAAGAATGGAGCAAGAGGAATCGGCAGTTATTTCAACAAACTGGCTAACGGAGATTTGGCCGATAAAATCAGGAACAAAACCGTAGAAGACTGCCTGTCGGCTCCGGAAAACTGGACCACAAAAACTTCCGTAAACCGAGCTACAATCCTTGAGCTGGCCTCCAATGAACTCATCGGTCTGTTGGAAGAAGCCGAAACGTTCCGTTCAAAAAACGGCTTTCTGGTCAATTCATGCGACCTTTCTCTGCGCTATTTGAATAACCTGCGCCTGCTGAACAGCATCGACCAGGAAGTACGCCTGCAGAATCAGGAACACAACCGTTTCCTGTTGGCTGATACTAACGCATTACTTCATAGCCTCATCCGTGAAGGTGACGCTTCTTTCGTATACGAGAAAATCGGTACAACCATCGATACGGTAATGATTGATGAATTTCAGGACACTTCGCGCATGCAATGGGAAAACTTCCGTCTGTTGCTTCAGGAAAGTCTGGCACAAAAAGAAGGAAGCATGATTGTCGGCGATATCAAACAAAGCATCTACCGCTGGCGAAACGGTGACTGGAAAATCCTGGCCGGACTGGAAAAAGACCGGAGCCTCCGCATCCGGAGCTGCACACTGGATACCAACTGGCGAAGTGAAGCAAACATTATTCGCTTCAACAATACTCTTTTTACAGCAGCTTGTAAGGTATTGAACCAACGGTATGAAGCCGAACAAGGAAAAAGTTGCCAGGAATTGCTGGAAGCATACAGTGACGTTTGCCAACAGACTCCCAAAACCGACGCTCAAGGTTATGTCAAACTGACATTCCTGCCACACACCGAAGAACATCCTTATCCGGAAACGACCCTGGCCGAACTGGCGGCAGAAGTAAAACGCCTGGTAGCATCGGGGGTACGCATACAGGATATCGCCATTCTGGTACGCAAAAACAATAAAATTCCAGCCATTGCCGACTATTTTGATTTAATGACTGAGTATCGGGTAGTATCAGACGAAGCCTTCTACCTGGAAGCTTCACTGGCTGTCTGCATGATTATCGACGGATTACGTTATCTGGCCAAACCGGAGGATCGCATTGCCCAGGCCCGCCTGGCAGTAAACTACCAACGGGAAATACTGCATCGGGATACAGACCTGAACACCTTGTTACTGGACGGCGTAGACAACTATCTGCCGGCAGGTTTTCTCTTACAGACAAACGAACTCCGACTGATGCCGCTGTATGAACTGATGGAACGATTGTTCGATCTTTTCCAGCTACAGGAACTTCCGGCACAGGATGCCTACCTCTGTGCTTTCTATGATGCTGTAACCGCTTACCTGCAGGACCACTCCTCAGAACTGACTGCTTTTCTGACCTACTGGGATGACAAACTGCATGAACAGCCGATTCCCTCGGGAGAAGTAGATGGTATCCGCATCCTTTCCATCCATAAATCAAAAGGACTGGAATACCACACAGTGCTTATCCCCTACTGCGACTGGAAAATGGAAAACGAAACAAACAGTCACCTGCTATGGTGTTCAGTACAGGGTACCGGTGAGGAAACAGACATTCCGCCATTCAACGAACTTGACCTGGCTCCCATCAATTACTCATCGTCTATGGGAACCTCCGTTTATCGGGACAGTTACCTGAATGAACGGTTACAATTATGGATAGACAATCTGAATCTGCTGTACGTAGCATTTACCCGTGCCTGCAAGAACCTGATTATTCTGGGACGGGGCCAACAACAGAATACGGTTTCAGGACTACTGGAAGAAGCACTCGGTTCAATGGAGGATATCGGCATGAGAAATAACCGGCCTGAAACGGAAAATATGGAAGAGACAGAAGAAGTTCCTCTTATTTATGAATTCGGAGAACTGTGTCCTTCTATACCCAGGAAACAACATGTTTCTACCAACCGGCTGACGCTGCAGGCAACCGGAATTCCCATCCACATCGAATCAATGGAAAGCAACGTAGAATTCAAACAATCCAACCGTTCCGCCGATTTTATCCGAGGAGAAGAAGACCCGGACGAACGCGACCAATACATCCGTCAGGGACAACTCCTGCATAACCTATTTGCTTCTATCGGTCAGGAAAGCGATTTACCTCAAGCTATCGCCCAGTTACGTCGGGAAGGTATCCTGGAATCGGAAGAACGGGTAGCGCAAATAACCAAACTGGCACAATGGGCCCTGAAGCATCCGAAAGTGAAAAGTTGGTATGATGGAAGCTGGGAACTCTTCAACGAATGTGCCATCCTTTCCACCGATGAAGACGGTAACCTGCAGACCCGGCGTCCGGACCGTGTGATGATGAAAAACGGACAAGTTGTAGTAGTAGACTTCAAGTTCGGGAAAAAACAGGAAACCTACCGGAAACAGGTACAGACCTACATGCAACTGCTAGAAGCCATGGGATATACCCACATACAGGGCTACCTGTGGTACGTATTCGCCAACGAACTGGAGGAAGTAACCCTTTAACAACTGTATTTATGGAGACTTTTCTAAAACAAGTAGCTCATGACCTCTATCATAAACTGGAAGGAGATTTCGCCCATGTGGCTGTAGTCTTCCCCAACAAACGTGCCAGTCTTTTTTTCAACGAACACCTGGTACATGAGGCCGAACATCCCATCTGGTCCCCTGCCTACCTCAGTATCAGCGACCTGTTCCGTCAGGCTTCCACCCTACAGGCAGGCGATTCCATCAAACTGGTCTGCGATCTCTATCGGGTATACCAGGAAGTGACCCAAAGCAAGGAAACCCTGGACGACTTCTATTTCTGGGGGGAACTTCTCATCAGTGATTTCGATGATGCCGACAAGAATCTGGTGAAAACCGATGCCCTTTTCAGCAATCTGAAAGACCTGAATGCCCTGATGGACGATTTCGATTTTCTGGAAGAAGGACAGAAGGAAGCCCTCAGCCAGTTCTTCCGCAATTTTTCTATCGACCAGGTGACAGAACTGAAACAACGGTTCATCTCCATTTGGGATGTTCTGAAGGACATCTATACCGGCTACAAGGAACGGTTGGCTTCCCAACAACTGGGCTATGAAGGAATGCTTTACCGCAATGTTATCGAACATTTCGATTTAGAGAAATTCCCTTGCCGGAAATATGTATTCGTAGGATTCAATGTGCTGAACCAAGTGGAACACCGCCTGTTCAGCTACTTGCAGGATGCCGGAAAGGCCCTCTTCTACTGGGATTACGACCGCTTTTATCTGGAAAAGACTCCCCACGAAGCCGGAGAATTTATCCGCCGCAATCTGCGTGATTTCCCTTCGGAACTTCCTGCTTCCTGTTTCGACAACCTGAGTCTGCCGAAACAAATCACCTACATCGAATCGCCGACAGAAAACGGACAGACCCGCTACTTACCCCAATGGATTCGGGAAAACCTGACCGAGGATGAAAAGGAAACGGCCGTTGTGCTCTGTAACGAATCACTTCTGCAACCTGTACTCCACTCTCTGCCCGAAGATGTGAAGCATACCAATATTACTATGGGATTCCCGTTGTCGCAAACTCCGGCCTACAGCTTCGTCAATGCCTTGGTAGAACTTCATACCAGCGGCTACAGTGCCGGAAACGGACGCTTTCGGTTCAATGAAGTGACGAGTGTTTTGAAACACCCGTATACACGTCTGCTGTCACCTCTGGCTGCCGACCTGGAAGCTTCGCTGAATCGTGACAACCGTTTCTATCCACTCCCTTCAGAATTGAAACAGGACAAGATTCTCGAACTCCTCTTCACTCCTTGCTCTACCAACCTGGAACTCTGCAGAATGGTATCAGATGCCTTACAACAAGTAGCACTTTGTTACCGGGAACAATCGGCTTCGTCACAGGAAGCTTTCGACCAACTGTATCGTGAATCACTGTTCAAAGCCTATACGTTGATAAACCGGTTCCATACACTGATAGAAGCTAAAGACCTGATAGTACAGACCGGTACTTTCAAACGCCTGCTCAAACGGGTAATGAGCACTTCGAATATCCCTTTCCACGGCGAACCGGCCATCGGTATGCAGGTAATGGGTGTGCTGGAAACACGTAACCTGGATTTCCGCCACCTGATTCTGTTGTCCGTCAACGAAGGACAATTGCCGAAAGGAGGAGGCGATTCCTCTTTCATACCTTACAACCTGCGGAAAGCTTTCGGTATGACCACCATCGACCATAAAATTGCGGTCTATGCCTATTACTTCTACCGCCTGCTGCAACGGGCGGAAAACATCACACTGATGTACCACACGTACCACACCGCGTCAAACGGAACAAGCCAGGGTGAACTTTCCCGTTTCCTGCTACAGTTCCTCATCGAATGGGAACACCCCATCCAACGGAAGCAACTGGAAGCCGGACAGGCACCCCAAACTTCCAGCCCTATCAGTATCGCCAAGACTCCCGGAATCATGAAACGCATGCAGAGTATCTTCGACCGTCGGGTCAATCCGAAGGCGCTGCTTTCTCCTTCCGCACTGAATACCTACCTGGACTGCCCGCTGAAATTCTATTATCAGTATGTAGCCAATCTGCGTACTCCAGACGAAGTAACAGCCGAAATTGATTCCGCCAAGTTCGGAACTATCTTTCACGACGCAGCCGAACACATCTACAAAGACTTGCGCGACCGGAACCAGGTCATCAACAAAGAAGCTGTCGAGAGCCTGCTGAAAGACAAAGTACGTCTGAATAACTATGTAGACAGCGGATTCAAACGCCTCTTCTTCCATATCCCCGAGAACGAACGGCCGGAATACAATGGACTTCAGCTCATCAATTCTGCCGTCATCACACGTTATCTCCAGCAGTTGTTGGAAAAGGATCTGGAATATGCACCATTTACTTTTGTAGGTTCAGAACAGAAAATCAGCGAAGAGATAGATATCCAGACTCCGAAAGGCATTCTGAAATCCCGCATTGGAGGAACCATCGACCGTCTGGATGCCAAAGACGGTATCCTGCGTATTGTCGATTACAAAACCGGTGGACAGGCAGATACACCTCCCAATATAGCCTCCCTCTTCATCCCCGACAAAAAACGGTCCAACTATGTATTTCAGACTTTCCTCTATGCCGCCATCGTGTGCGGGAAACTACGCGAAAAGAAAAAACAGCAACAGGTAGCTCCTGCCCTGCTGTATATTCATCGGGCAGCATCGGAAAACTATTCTCCCGTCATTGAGCTGAAGGATGGCAGGAAATCAAAAGAAACGGTCAATGACTTTGAGAAATACGAAACGGAGTTCCGGGAAGAGCTCAAGAAATTACTGGAAGAAATATTCAATCCCGAATTACCTTTCAGCCAGACAGTTACAGACGAAAAATGTGAATATTGCGATTTTAAATCACTCTGTAAGCGATAGGTTCCATTAAAAAGAGTTAATCAAAGGATTGGAAGATGGAACAATCCAAACAAATATACTGAACCCAGTGTTATATAAATGTTTTTCATAGTAATAGATTTATCACTTGGCACTAGGCTTGTGAAAGTCCAGGTCAGGGAGACAAAAGAGTTTGTCCCATAAAAAGAAGAGACTGCATTTCCCCAGCAGTCTCTTTCTTTTTTATACCTGATAAAAAACGAACAGTCATTTGAAGGAAAACGAACTCCTGTCCGTCCTAAAACATACGTTCGTTTTCATTGCTGCCTTCAGACCCTCTTATTTCTGTGGCAGTGGGTCGGCAGAAGGAGGAGGAACCAGAATACCCCATTGCTTGTTTGCCTTCGGTCCCATCTCTACTTCCAGCACTCCGCCTTCGGCTATATCGGCATGAGTGAACCACGGACGGTCCAAAGGTTTCCCGTTCAAGGTAGCCGACTGGATATACTTGTTCTCCGTAGAAGCATTGCGCGCCTTAATTTCGAAGAATTTTCCGTTGCCCAAATCAATACGGGCATCTGTAAACAAGGGACTGCCGATGTTATAGGCAGGCATACCCGGAGTCACCGGATAAAAGCCCAGCTGGCTGAACACCACAAACGCCGACATGCCGCCACCGTCTTCATCACCGGGTACTCCCATCAGGTCATTGCGGAACCACATGTTCAACAGCGTGCGGATACGTTTCTGTGTCATCCACGGCTTACCGGCATAATTATAAAGATAAGGAATATGCAGACACGGCTCATTCGCCATCGAGAACATCCCCACATTTCCGGTATGGTCTGGAAGGAATGAATAGAACTGCCACTTCGACATGCCCAACGGAACATTGAACAATGAATCCAGAGCAGAAGTGAAACGTTCGTTACCCCCCATCAGCTGTATCAGGTCAGCCACATTATGCTGAACGTCCCACCGATAGACATAACCGTTGTTCTCATCATAATAGTCGCGGGCACCCAGTCCACCGTCATACCGGTAATCCAACGGCATGATAAACTCACCGTCCTTGTTCTTCTCGGATGGAAGAAACGGGTTTCCGGATGGAAGAGATTCCGATAGTTATAGGAGCATTTCAAATAATGTTCCGCTTCTTTCTGTTTACCAAGTTCTTGAGCAATCTGCGACAAACACCACTGGTCGTACGAAGTTCCTAATGTAACGGCTACCGGCTGACGCTTCTCCCAGATAGATACATGAGGAACAGTTTCCTCCTCGCCCGGATTCAATGCCGGAATGTACCCGTGTTCCTTATAAAATTCATCCAGCCAACCAGCCGGTTTGGCCGACCAGGGAATCAATGTCTTCTCTTCCATACCTGCCTTACAGGCCGCATACGCGTCTTCCAGACTGAAGGTACGGATTCCTTTCCGATAAGCATCAATAAGGGTAGCTACCCCATGATTGGAATTCATACGGCGGGTATCACCGGTAATTTCCGGGAAGGTAGGCATCCAATTGTTTCCCATCTGTTTAGCCATCAGCAGGAAGGAATGCAGGATATCGCCTTCCACCTGACCGTCTACCAGTACCCGCAACGGATGGGTAGCCCGGTAAGTATCCCACAACCAGTCGTCTGTATAGAACGGACGACCGCCGTCTTCGTGAATCTGTCCGTCGAACGCACTGTAATAACGTCCGCCTTCCGCCTTCACTCAGGCAAACCGGACGTTCGTAGCAACGGTATAGCGAGGTATAGAACACTTGCTTCTCATCATCCGTTCCACCCTGCACCTGAATCTTTCCCAAAGCCTTGTTCCAGACCTGACGTCCCGCTTCGGCCACCTGTTCCAGCGAAGCGGAAGCAATTTCACGCTCCAGATTCTTCCTGGCCTGAGCCTCATCGATAAAAGAGATACCGTACCGTAACGTACAGGTCTTTGCCTGGCTACCCAGTTCCCAGACTACCGCTGCATCGGTTCCTTCTATGGTCTGAATGCTCCTATCAAGCTTTCCGTCCTTCCAGATACCGGCTCCCTGTGGTTGTCCTTCCAGTACCGCATAGATATAGACCTTCGTCTTTCCATCAACAAACTGATACCCCTGTATGACATTACCGGTAACCTTCAGCAGTCCTTTCCGGCTGTTGAAGACCAGATACGAAGGGCCATCTTTCTCGAACGTAATACGATAAATGGCACTCTGGTGTGAAGGAGCAAACTCTACCTCGGCTTCCAGTTCATCCAGATATACCTGATACAGATAAGGAGTAATCTGTTCCTGATCATAGCTGAGTGGCAATACCGGTTGCAAACCGGACTCATCTCCCTGGTAAGGAGTCAAGTTGAACGCCGAACGCTCACGGTGATTGGTTACAATCAGGGGAAGACCGTTCAGCCGGTCACCCGTGAAATCTGCCCGCTCGGGATAAGCCCTAAGCAAGCTGTTGGGCAGATGGATAGTCGGGAAAGTAGGCACCAGCAGGTGACTGATATTCCCCATATACGGATTTACATAGGACACAGGGTCTTGCAATATATCCTGTGCCATTGCCTGTGGGATTCCCGTCCCCAGTCCGACAGCCATCGCAATAGCTGCCAGTGTTGTTTTCATACAATGTTTCATGGTGTGTATGGTTTAAAGGTTATCTCTATTCAGCATACAGTCTTCCGGAGAAGAAGTCGATAGACAAAAGTACAGAGAATAACTGACAACTACAAGTCTAAAATTCAAAGGCTTCCAGTTATTATCAACAAAAAAGTCCGGCAAACTTACCGGACTTCTTCAACGTCTATCCTGTTTACGGGATGATTTATCTCCGTATGGCACGCAATGCCTGACAAAGCTGGTCAGGGCAAGATGTCGGCTTGTATCCACAACGGATTCCTTCCAGACGGGCTATCACATCTTCTACCTTCATCCCTTTCACCAAGGCAGAAATACCCTTCAGATTTCCGTTGCAACCACCGATAAAATGTACTTCCTTCAGAATGCCGTCTTCTACCTCCAGGTCAATTTGGGAACTACAGGTTCCCGATGTTCTGTAACTGTATTTCATACGCTAGTCATCTATCTATAAAAAGAACGGAGCATCCGCTTTCAGACACTCCGTTGTTCCTTATGTTTTATAAAGAAGAATTATTCAGCCTCTTCTTCCGGCTTCATGTTCGTATACACGGTCTGTACATCATCGAACTCTTCCAGACGTTCTACCATTTTGTCGATGGTTTCGCGTTGTTCCGGAGTAACATCCTTCAGGTCATTCGGGATGTAAGTGAAATCACCACCGACATCTTCGAAGCCGCATTCTTCCAGATGTTTCTGAATAGCCGCATAACTCTTCGGGTCACCATAGATAGTAATGGTACCTTCTTCCGGATCTTCGTCGAATTCATCCTCTACGTTGTAGTCAATCAAATCCAGAATCAGTTCTTCCATATCGACACCTTCTTTTTTCTTGAATGTAAACACACACTTGTGGTCGAACAAGAAAGCCAGAGAACCGGTAGTACCCAAGTTACCGCCGAACTTGTTGAATACGGAACGTACATCGGCTACACATCGGCTACAGTACGAGTAGTGTTGTCTGTCAGTGTATCTACGAATACAGCGATTCCGTGAGGGCCGTATCCTTCGTAAGTCATTCCTTTGTAATCGCTCTGGTCCTTACCCATTGCGTTCTTGATGGCACGTTCGATATTGTCCTTCGGCATGTTTTCACGCTTACAGGTAGCGATAACGGAACGCAAAGTCGGGTTGTTTTCCGGTTCCGGACCACCTGCCTTTACAGCAATTGCAATCTGTTTACCCAGACGAGTGAAGGTCTTAGCCATGTGACCCCATCTTTTCAACTTTGTAGCTTTTCTATATTCAAACGCTCTTCCCATTGGATTTATAGTTTTAATATGTTGTTTTAAAATGAATCTTTTTTCTCATCAACGCAATACAGCACCCAGCTTGTTCTGCAGGTTGGCAATCAGCTTCTGCATGAACTTATCAATCTGCTTGTCGTTCAGTGTCGCGTTTTCGTCCTGCAACATGAAGCTTACTGCGTAACTCTTCTTGCCTGCTTCCAGGTTCTTGCCTTCGTATACGTCGAACAGTTCAACGCTCTTCAGCAGTTTCTTGTCGGTTTCGTAAGCAATCTTTTCGATTTCCACGAACTGAACCTTCTTGTCAATCAGCAAAGCCAGGTCACGTTTTACAGCCGGGAACTTGGAAATTTCCTTGAAAGTTACGGCATTACCCTTGACAGCCTTCATCAGTTCCTTCCAGTTCAGGTCAGCATAATATACCTCGTTGTCGATATCGAACTTCTTCTGAAGCTTTTTATGCAGTACACCCAGTGTAGCCAGCAGTTTACCGCCACGGGTATGTACCGTAATGGCAGCGGCAAAGATATCATCGGTCAGATTGCCGAATACCAAAGCGCCGAAGTTTACGCCCAGACGACGGAAAATGTTCAACACATGTGCTTTCAGCTCGTATACAGACATGTTTTCATCCGGATGAGCCCAAGAGTTGCTGACACGCTTACCGGTCATCCACAAGCCCATGTGCAGTTCTTCGGAATAAGCGCCCAACACCTTTTCCGGGTTCTTCTTCTCGGCATGGAAATGATAACAGTTACCGAATTCGAAGAACTTCAGGTCGGCATTCTTACGGTTGGCATTGTGCTGGATACTTTCCAGACCACCGAACAGCAAGGTAGCACGCATCACATTCAGGTCGTTGCTCAACGGGTTCATGATACGCACCAGATTCTCCGGCTTATAGCTTTCCAGTCCGTCGTAATAGGCAGCGGCGGTCAACGAGTTGTTCAGGATTTCATTGAACCCGCAACCTACCAGCTGTTCTGATACCAGGTTCTGGAGTTTCACCGATTTGTCTACATCACCCTTCACACTCAGGCTGGACTTGACAGAAGTCGGGATTTCCACATTGTTGTAACCATAGATACGCAGGATATCTTCTACTACGTCGCACGGACGCTGTACATCCACACGGTACGGAGGAACCAGCAATGAAAGGCCTTCAGCTGTTTCGTTCACAATCTTCATCTCCAGACTGGTTACGATACTCTTGACGGTTTCGGCCGGAATATCCTTACCAATCAGACCATTCACGTATGCGTAAGAAAGTTCTACCGGGAAATCGGCAATCGGATTCGGGTAGTTATCCTTGATTTCAGAAGCGATTTCACCTCCGGCCAGTTCCTTCACCAGTAAGGCAGCTGCCTTCAGCGCATAAATGGTGATGTTCGGGTCTATACCACGCTCGAAACGGAAAGAAGAGTCTGTACTCAATCCATGACGACGGGCAGTTTTACGCACCCAGGTAGGATGGAAATAAGCACTTTCCAGAAATACATCCTTTGTTGTTTCGGTAGTACCTGAATCCAGTCCACCGAATACACCGGCGATACACATCGGCTCTTCAGCGTTGCAAATCATCAGGTCACGGTCTGACAACGAACGTTCCACTTCATCAAGAGTCACGAACTTGGTACCTTCGGCAACGGTCTTTACGACAATCTTACCACCTTTAATCTTATCTGCATCGAAACAGTGCATCGGCTGACCGTAAGCATGAACAATGTAGTTGGTGATATCGACAATGTTGTTGATAGGACGAAGACCGATCAGGCGGAGCTTGTCCTGCAACCATGCCGGACTTTCCTTCACGGTCACCCCCTTAATGGCAACTCCGGCATATCGCGGACATGCTTCGGTATTTTCCACCTCGATGTCGATGTTCATATCGTGATTGTCTACCTGAAACGCATCAACAGACGGACGTTTCAGAGTAGCCTGATAACCGTTCTGAATCAACCAGGCATACAAGTCACGGGCTACACCGTAGTGTGAGCAAGCATCGGCACGGTTTGGAGTGATATCCACTTCCAGCACATAGTCACTCTTGATATTGTAATAATCCTTGGCCAGCGTACCCGGAACCACATCCTGCGGCAGTACGATAATACCTTCGTGGCTGGTACCTACACCGATTTCATCTTCGGCACAGATCATACCGTTCGATTCAACGCCACGCAGTTTGGATTTCTTGATGGTAAAACACTCGTCACCGTCATACAGTTTAGTACCCAGTGTCGCTACAATTACCTTCTGTCCGGCAGCTACATTGGCGGCACCGCAAACAATCTGAACAGGTTCGCCCTGTCCCAGGTTGACGGTAGTAATATGCATGTGGTCGGAATTCGGATGCGGTTCACAAGTCAGCACTTCGCCGACTACCAAGCCTTCCAGGCCTCCTTTGATAGATTGAACTTCCTCTACCCCACCGGTTTCCAGACCGATAGAGGTCAGTGCGGCTGATACTTCATCGGGTGTCAGATTGAAATCGACATACTCTTTCAGCCAGTTATAAGAAATATTCATATGATGTATAATTTGATGTATTCACTAATGGATATGCAAAGTTAATACAAATATTTGTATACAAAGGACACGTCAGGCGTTTTTTTCGTTCATTTCCTTTTCAGACAGCCTAGAAAGGCACGTCGGGTAATGGTCCGCCAAACGGATTTTCCGGTTGCGGAGCCATGTCAACCGAAGGAGGCGGAACCATGTCCTGTCCGTTGCTCCGGTTCATTTTGGAATGAAGCACCGTACCCGATGTCTCTTCACCCGGCATCGGCACAATCATATCGTCGTCCGGATTCTGGAAACGGGCATATTCGGCACGGAAACGTAACAGCACATCGCCCACCGCACCGTTACGGTGCTTGGCGATGATGATTTCGGCCATTCCGTGCAGGTCGTTCCCCTTCTCGTCTGTATAAATCTTGTAATATTCCGGACGGTGAATGAAGCATACCATATCGGCATCCTGTTCGATGGCTCCGGACTCACGCAAGTCGCTCAATTGAGGCCGCTTTCCGTCAATACCCTCACGGCTCTCCACCCCACGGTTCAACTGGCTCAGTGCCACGATAGGAATATTCAACTCCTTAGCCAGTCCCTTCAACGAACGGGAAATGGTACTGACCTCTTCCTGACGGCTGCCGAAAGACATACCGCTGGCGTTCATCAGCTGCAGGTAGTCGATGATAATAATCTGCACCCCATGTTCACGCACCAGACGGCGTGCCTTGGTACGAAGTTCGAAGACCGACAAGGAAGGAGTATCATCGACATACAGCGGCGCATCATAAAGTTCCTTTATCTTATAGTCGAGCTGCCCCCACTCGTAGGGAGCCAACTGACCGCTCTTGATTTTCTCACCTGGAATTTCGCAGACATTCACAATCAAACGGTTCACCAACTGCACATTGCTCATTTCCAGCGAGAACAGTGCCACTGGAACCTTGTTCGTAACGGCCATATTCTTCGCCATGGAAAGCACGAAAGCCGTCTTACCCATCGCCGGACGGGCAGCAATGATAATCAGGTCGGAGTTCTGCCAGCCCGAAGTCATCTTGTCCAGCTGATGGAAGCCGCTGGAAAGACCGCTCAGACCGTCGGTACGGGCCGCTGCTTTCTGAAGCATCTCGTATGCTTCCTGGATGACCGGATTAATCTGCGTATAATCCTTTTTCATGTTCTGCTGAGAAATCTCGAAGAGCTTACCTTCAGCTTCCTGCATCAGGTCATCCACATCCTGCGTCTCGTCGAACGCTTTAGTCTGTATGTTGCTGGTAAACGAAATCAACTCACGGGCCAGAAACTTCTGGGCAATGATACGGGCATGATATTCGATGTGTGCCGATGAGGCTACCTTACCGCTCAACTGGGTAATGTAGAAAGGACCGCCCACTTCTTCCAGATCTCCACGCGAACGGAGCTGTTCCGTCACCGTCAGGATATCAATCGGTTTCTGCTGGATAGCCAAGTCGGTTATGGCAGCATAAATCAGCTGGTTCCGGTGTTCGTAAAACGATTCCGGCCGGAGAATCTCGCTCACCAGTGAATATGCGTCCTTCTCTATCATTAATGCACCCAGCACCGCTTCCTCCAGTTCCGGAGCCTGCGGTTGCAAGTGCCCGTATTCGTCCACAGGTTTGGTTTTGGTCGCCTTAGGTACCCGTGTGGTTCTTTTCGTTTCTGCCATGTATCTATTTTCTTTTTAAACGGGGCAAAGATAAATATTTTGACGAAGCGAATAGACAAAACCCAAAGGAAAAATATTATCGGATTACGTTTCGTAAATTTGTTCTTACGAGTTTGTCTGCCACTCCGCAATCGTACCCGTCTCGGATGAGAACACCGCTCCCACTTTATAGACTTTCCGCTTGTCGGACGCATATTCAAGGGCATAACCTTTCTCTTCAATCTGACGGAGCGCCTCCTCCGCGCTTCCGTCAAGCTTGAACTCGAAAATGTATACATAATCAGGAGTCTCCACGATACAGTCCACACGGCCGTGGCTCTGGACCTTCTCCGTATATACCGCATACACACTGACCAGACGCATAATCAGGTAAAACGTGTAGTGGAAATAGCGTTCACGCTCACGCTCGTTCTCCTTGCGGCGCATCGTGTAAGGGATGCTGGCCAGGAAAGAGGTAAGACCAGTACGGAAATCGTCAAGGCGGCCTTCCTCCAGCTGGAAAGAGGCATCCTTCGTCCAGGAATTCACGTTCTCACCGCCCTTGAAATACTTGGCGGCAACCAGCGAAAGGAAACCGTCCTTCACTTCATTATTCGGATAATCAAGCAAAAACAGGTTACGGCGCAAGTCAAAATCCTTTATCGTCAGATAACCGCTCTGATAAATCATCGGCAAAGGCTGTTCCACATCGGCCTTGTAGTCAATAAACTCTTCAGCCGAATAATACTTGCCTGTTATCTCGTCCATGTTCTCGTCCGTGTGGGAAAGTAGACGAATCAGATAAGTCGGCGTACCGCTCTTGAACCAGTAGTCACTGATTCTACCGGTAGAGAAAGCATTAAGGAGACTGAACGGATTATAAACATCGGTCATGCAATCACTGAAGTGATAACCGTCATACTGAGCCTTAAGCTTCAAGCGCATCTCATCGTAAGAACACCGATATACCTTCGCCATCGCCTCCATCGGCTCACGGAAGGTAGCGTCAAGCTCCTCCTGGGAGATACCGCAGAGTGTCTCATACTTGCCGTGCATACTGATGTCGAAAGGCTGGTTGAAACCGCTGAATACACTCACCTGGGAGAATTTGGTCACACCCGTCAGGAACACGAACTGAAGGTGCTCGTCGGCATTCTTGAACACCGAATAGAAACCTTTGAGGATATTCCGGTGCTCCTCTTCCAGATTCTTGTCCACATCCAGCACATCCAAAATCGGCTTGTCATATTCGTCAATCAACACAACCGCACGGAGGCCGCTCTGTTCATGGGCTGCCTGAAGCACTTTGATGAAGCGGTTCCCGATATCCATTCCGATTTCCCCTGAATCCAATGAATATATTTTTTCCCAATCGGAAACATAACTTCGTATGCGATTCTCCAATATCCCCTGTCTGGTAAAATCAGAACCGTTAAAGTCCATGTGGAATACAGGATAAACCTTCCAGTCCTTCTCCAAAGCCTCTATCTTCAACCCCTTGAAAAGCTCCTTACGACCCAGGAAATAGTTTTTTAACGTAGACACAAGAAGACTCTTGCCGAAACGACGGGGACGGCTCAGGAAATAAATTGCCCCCTCCTTTGCCAGGGAATAAACCATATCTGTCTTATCGACATAGACGTAACCGTCCTCTATCAGCCGGTCAAAACTCTGGATTCCTATCGGGTATTTCATGCAGAATAAAGAATTTATTGTTTTGTATCCCAAAGATAACGCAAACAAAGAAAAGTTCAAAACGAAAAACAAGTTTTCCATCGAATGCCTCATTCGCTATCCTGTATTTATCTGAAAAAAATGGACAACCCTTACGCAAAGAAGAAGCCTCTCCCCTCCCTATAAATAGGGATTCCTGTACAATTCAAAACCCCTACAAATAGGTATTTCACGGAATGAAGACACCCCCTACCTTTGCCTCCATAAATCAACAAATGAATTAGGAAATGAAAAAGATCGGAATTATTTACGGTTCCACCACCGGAACCTGCGAAAGCCTGGCCAGTCAGTTGGCCGAAAGTCTGGGAGTAACCACCAACGACGTGTACAGTGCAGACAAGCTGACAGATGCCTTGATTGCTTCTTACGATGTACTGATTCTCGGAACCTCCACCTGGGGAGACGGAGAATTGCAGGACGACTGGTACGACGGTATCAAGGTATTGAAGAACGCGGATTTGAACGGGAAAACAATCGCCCTCTTCGGTTGTGGAGATTCAGAATCTTATTGTGATACCTTCTGCGACGGCATGGGCATCCTGTACGAAGATCTGAAAGACTCAGGATGTGTTTTTCTAGGCAACCGTGTCAGTACGGATGACTATACTTTTTCAGACTCCATGGCCGTAGTAGACGGTGCATTCGTCGGACTCGCCTTGGACGAGGTAAACGAAAGCGACAAGACTTCCGGACGTATCAGAGAATGGGTAAATGAATTGAAAAACAATATTTAACGAATCTTTTATTCAACCATTAGTTTAAGTACGATGACAACATCTCCCGACATCCACCCAGCCGATTTGAAGGTCTTTCTGAACCATGTGTACGAATACAAGAAAGGAGTACGCCGTATGGTGCTTTACACGGTCAACCGGAAATACGAGGCCTTTGCCATAGCCCGCTTGAAGAGCCAGCACATTGACTTCGTCATCCAGCCGGTAACCGATACGCGCATCAACCTGTTCTTCGGCCGTACGGAATGCATCCAGGCTATCCGACACATGGTAACCCGTCCGCTGAACCAGCTGACACCCGAAGAAGACTTCATCCTGGGTGCGATGCTGGGATATGACATCTGTGCGCAGTGTGAGCGATACTGTATAAGGAAAAGGAAAATGAACAAAGCATATAACAACAAAGAAAAACCTACTACGTAGATGATACCGGGAAAAGACATACAAGACATGCAAACGTTACAGCGTAACGGCCGGACAAGACACACAAGCCTGAAAAAGCTACATTCAGACAATACATGTCTGTACGGTTTTCCAGTGATGCCCATAAGCTCTAAAATACTATTAACAGATTTTCACATCTTAGCAACACCCGTTTTTTGGCAGTACACGAAAACATCCCTACATTTGCAGTATAGAATTCTTGCGGACGAATTGAAAAATGTCCGCATCGGATTCAAAAAACGAAACACAGAAAAAAAGAAACTCCAATATGATGAAAACAAAAGAAACACCCGTACTACTCCTGACCGGTTATCTGGGTAGCGGGAAAACAACACTGGTCAACCACATCCTTTCCAACGAACGGGGTATCAAGTTCGCAGTCATCGTCAATGATATCGGCGAAGTGAACATCGACGCCGACCTTATCCAAAAGGGAGGTATCGTAGGCAAAAAGGACGACAGCCTGGTAGCCCTGCAAAACGGATGCATCTGCTGTACGTTGAAAATGGACCTGGTGGAACAGCTGAACGATATTCTCAAGATGAACCGCTTCGACTACATCGTCATCGAAGCCAGCGGTATCTGCGAACCGGAACCGATTGCACAGACCATCTGTTCCATTCCAAGCATGGGCGAAGCCTATACCCGTTACGGAACTGCCCGGCTGGATTGCATCGTGACCGTAGTAGACGCACTCCGCCTGCAAAGTGAATTCGGTTGTGGCGACGACCTCACCCGTCAGGACATCGGCGAGGAGGATATCGAAAACCTCATCATCCAGCAGATTGAATTCTGTAACCTCGTACTGCTGAACAAGGCTTCGGAAGTGAAACCGGAAGAACTGGCACGCATCCGCCGCATCATCCAAGCCCTCCAGCCGGGAGCGGAAATCATCGAATGTGATTATGGCAATGTAGATTTGGACAAACTCATCCATACAAACCTCTTCCACTTTGCACGGACCGCTACATCAGCCGGATGGGTACGCGAAATCGAAAAGCAGGTGACTGAAGAAGAGGAACGTGAAGCGCATCATCACCATCATCATGAGCATGAGGAAGAGGAACACCATTCTCATGAGCACGAACATGAACATGAAGAAGAGGAAGGACACGGACATCATCATCACCATCACCACCACGAAGGAGGAGAAGTGGAAGAATATGGTATCGGTACCTTTGTCTATTACCGCCGACCAGCTTTCGACCTGCTGAAGTTCGACCGCTTCGTAGCTACTCAATGGCCTAAAAACGTTATCCGGGCCAAAGGAGTATGCTATTTCAGCAACAACCGGGACATGTCTATCCTGTTCGAACAGGCTGGACGTCAGAAACAGCTTTCACAAGCCGGACTCTGGTACGCCACCGCCTCTGAAGAAGAACTGATAAAGCTGATGCAAGAAGAACCGGGACTGTTACGTGACTGGGACGAAAAATACGGCGACCGCATGCAGAAGATTGTCTTTATCGGCCAGCATCTGGACAAGGAACAGTTGACCCGTGACCTGGATGCTTGTCTGGAATAGTATTCTTTTAAGTATCAACCGTTTCAAACGTATTGAACATGTCTATATTCCGAGTAATACTCTCCATTATCTTTCCACCGTTGGCGGTCATCGACAAAGGCTGCGGTTCTGTACTGATAGTCCTGATCCTGACCCTCTGCGGCTGGATTCCCGGTGTCATCGCCGCCTTGATTATCCTGAATAATCCAAACCGATAGTTTTATTCTTGGGCTTAAAAATTCTTGAGTCTGTTGATGTATAATCAAAATACATACACCAACAGACTCAAACACCCGAATATCCAGACGTTATATATCCGGGTGAGTAGCTTTCTACAACCAAGCCAAATATGTCTTGCCAACTCGTCAACTTATCAACTTGTCAACTCGTCCCCTAACAAACTTATAAACTATTTAAGTCCCGGCTCCGGCAAGTGCATACCCGCCATCACGAACTGATTCTCGTCCGCTTCCTGCAAATATTTCTTGCGTGCCTGGATGGCAGCCTCCTTATCCATATCGTAGGTAGCACAGATTTCCGGATGTGGAATCTGCAAGGCAGCACCGTGAATCAGGTCACCGATGATTAGCAATGTTCCTATCTGGTAAACCGTATGTCCGGGCGTATGTCCGGAAGCATCACAAGTCATGACATCACCCGGTAATTTCTCGCCGAACTCAAACAGATGCAACCTGTCCTTATAGGCCTCCATAGTCTTTACCACCTGAGCTTTCCTGTCATCCGGCATTTTCATCCAACTCTCATATTCTTTCCTGGAGGCATAGACCTCGGCATTCGGGAAGACCACACTGTCCCCCTGCATCATACCTCCGATGTGGTCGCCATGAAAATGGGTGAGATACAGGTAACGGATATCTTCTGGAGCGATACCCAACTGTTTCAGGCGTTCGGGCAACTGACTGTCCTTGGCTCCCAAACCAGTATCAAAAAGAATCTGAATACTGTCAGTCTCTACCAGAAAAACACTGACCGACGAAGGGATTCCGGCTTGCAAAGACAAGTTTTTTATCAACTCCTGTGGAGCATCAGGAAACAGGGAAACAGGCATCAGCTTGTCCTCGGCATTGTCCTGTATCCAGGTAACATTCACATCGCCCACCTGAAGCGTTTTCAGTCCATCGACTGCTTTCACTTCACTTGCATCAAGGGTTTCAACAGCCTGTTTCTTAGTTCCTCCGGAACACCCGGTACACAGGAATGCACAGAGTGTCAGTCCCAACAGGCTTTGTTCTACAAGTCTTTTCATACTAATCAGATTTAATGAGGATATACCTTCCCGTCCGGAAGATAATTACAAAGTTAGAATTTCTTGGCAAAAAACCATTCTTTCTATCCGTTTTTTTACCGACAGGCCCTCAGAGGTCAATTGTCACCATACCTCCGTAAGGCGAAATAGCATCGAATCCTTGTTCCGGCCGAATCATTCCGGCATACACCTGAGCACTGATGAGCACACCCCCATGCGCAAAAATCAGCACCCGTTCATAGGGTTTCTCTTTCAATTCAGAAAGGAAAGAAGATACCCGACGCAACAAGTCCATAAACGATTCTCCTCCTGTAGCCGGCACGTGCAGATAGTCATCGTACCACTCACGCAAGCGAGGGTCGGAAATATCGTCATAACGTTTCATCTCCCATTTTCCACAATTGATTTCCTTCAACCGGTCATCACGTTCGGCACCGGGATAACCGCAGAAAGCGGCCAGACGGGTACAACGGGACAACGGACTGGTGTAGACCTTATCGAACTGCAAATTTTCAATACGGGATTTACATACAGCCGCCTCTTCTTCGAAAGTGGCTTTCAAGGGTACATCGGTCTGCCCGTAACAAGTTCCGGGCAACACATCTACCGAGGTATGTCTGATGAGATATACTTTCATTCTTTTATCCATTAAAATGTGTAACAATCGCTGCTCCCATCCAGGCGGAAAGTTCGGCCAGCAGGAACAAGGCACCACAACAGTCGCCGGTATATCCGCCCAACCTGGAACGGAACAGATAAATCAGCAGAAAAAAAACAATGACCGGCCCGATAAGCATCCACCAATAAGATAAAGGTAAAAACACTAGTGGAAGCAGACCACCCAAAGCCGACATCAGCATTTCTTTCCAGGTAAACCGGTCGTAAACCACTTTGGCCTTACTCTCGGATTCTTTCCGGGCATAGGGAAGTTCACGGAGTATGTGGCTACCCACATACTTGGCAAACGGGTCGGCACACCCAAGAACCACCGGAAGCATCTGAACCGGCAAGGTCAACAACAGACTGACGCCCAACAGGTAATACATAATCAGCCCGATAACTCCATAACTTCCGATAAAGGAATCTTTCATGATACGGAGTGTACTCTCCCGGTCATATCCGCCCCCGAAACCGTCGAAGAAATCGGCCAGTCCGTCTTCGTGTAAGGCTCCGGTAACCAAAAGACGGACTATCAAAGCCCCGATAACCGCCACCGGAGCCGGAAACAGAAACAGGAGTCCCCAACAAGCCAGTGCCATCAGCCCCCCAGTCAGCCAGCCGCTCAGGCTCCAGTAAGCCACCACATGCTTGAAACACTCCTGCGGAACCGTCTTCAGTTTCCAGAACGGAAGACGGGTAAAAAAAATGAATGCGGCCAGAACATGATCAAACATAGGTCAGAAGTATTTCGTGATGGAGGCATGGGCAAAGGTATCCATCTCATTCATCATCCGCACCGCCGAATCAAGGATGGGATAAGCACAGACCGCTCCACTTCCCTCACCCAGACGAAGCCCCAGATTCAGCAACGGACGAGCCTGCAGGTAATCGAGCACCCGCTTATGACCACTCTCATCGCCCTGATGACCGAACACCGCATACTGAAGTACACGGGGATTCAGTTTCGAGGCCGCCAGCAGGCAGTTGGTCATGATGAAACCATCCACCAGAATCACCATCTGCGATTCTGCCGCACGGAGCATACCTCCTACCGCCATCACCATTTCATAACCACCGAACTGACACATTACCTCTACCGGCGAAAGCGTTCCCTGCACGCGTTCCAACGACCGGCGGAGCACTTCGTATTTGTGAGTCAGCCGGTCACCTTTCAGACCACTCCCCGCTCCCACACATTGTTCCAGCGGAATACCGGTCAGGCAAGTCATCCACATGGAAGAGGCCGATGTATTCCCGATACCCATTTCACCGAAACTGACCACATTACAGCCATTAGCATGCGCCAAATCCACACATTTCGCTCCCCGTTCCAGGCACAAGTCCAATTCCTCTTCCGTCATGGCAGCCTCGTGCAGGAAATTCCGGGTACCCCGCCGCACTTTCATATCAACGATACCTCTTCCGGCAGGCAAGTCATAATCCACACCTGAATCTACAATCATCAGCTGGAATCCATGCTGGCGGCAGAGGTAGTTGATACCGGCACCTCCGTGCAGGAAATTACTGATTTGCTGCCAGGTAATCTCTTTGGGCGAAGCGCTTACCTGCTCCTCCACAATACCATGATCGGCTGCAAACAAGATGTTATAGGGACGATTCAAATGCGGGAACAACGTATGCTGAATCATACACACCTGGGCGGCAAGTTCCTCCAGCCGCCCCAACGAACCTTTCGGTTTCGTCAAATCATCTATCTTCTGAAGTACCGTCTGACGGAACTCCGGATTTTCCAAATCTACTATCTGAAATGTCTTCATTGTATATCGGTTATAATGCCGGAACCTGCCTGGACAAAGTTCCCGGCTTCTTTCACGGACACAAAAATACAATAAAAGATGAGATGCAAACACCATTATACAGAATTTTAGCACCAGTCCGGAAACGAACCGTTTTTTTTCATACCTTTGTATCATTATGGAACAAGAACAATCTTCAATCAAAGAGCGGGAACATGTCGATTTACGTGAACCCCGCCGATACAAAGTAATTATCTACAACGACGATTTTACCACCATGGAATTTGTCGTCAGAATATTGACTACGGTATTTTTCAAATCTCCGGCAGAAGCCGAAACACTTATGCTGCAGGTACACCAGAGCCATTCGGCCGTGGTAGGTATCTACACCTACGACATCGCTACCTCAAAGGTACAAAAAGCTACCCGGATGGCCCGCGAAGAAGGATTTCCCTTACGACTTACCGTAGAACCCGAAGAAAACTGACCTTAGAAACGTATGAGCACTTCAAGTACCCCTTTTGTAAACAAAGCTTTCAACGAAGCCCAGAAAAAAGCGGCACACGAACGGCATGAATTTCTGTTGCCGGAACATCTGCTGTATGCCTTACTGGAACAAGAACCATTCCTCAGTGCACTCGAAGCATTTGAAACAGATACCCGCCAACTCTGGCAGAAGCTGGAAAAATTCTTTCAGGAAGAAGTAGAAAGAGTACCCGATGAAATCAATTACCAGCTGGAATTGTCTGGTCAGATGAACGAAATTGTCCATATAGCCTACCTGCAGGTAGAAGACTCCAGTGCCAGGGAATTGGATGTTCCTCATCTGGTTCAAGGACTCCTGAAACAGAAAGAATCCTGGGCAGCCCACCTGCTGAAGGAACAGATAAACGGCAATGAGGCAGATTTCATGCAAGAACTGATTGCCGCCTACGAAACTTACAACGAAACATGGGCAGGTGAAGAAAACGCCGACACTCCCAGACAGGAAGCCTGGCGAAACTATGTTACTTGCCTGAACGATACCCTGAATGAACATAATCCGCTGATAGGACGGGAAGCCGAACTGGAACGTACCATTCAGGTATTGTGCCGCAAGGAAAAGAATAATCCGCTCCATGTCGGCGAATCGGGTGTGGGAAAGACTTCACTGGCTTACGGACTGGCCGCCCGCATCGAAAACGGTGATGTCCCCGAACGCCTGCAACACGCACGTATCTATGCCCTCGACCTGGGAGGCCTGCTGGCAGGTACTCAGTTCAGAGGTGACTTCGAAAAACGGTTAAAGATGATTATGGAAGGTATCCGCAAGGAAGGGAACGCCATTGTCTATATCGATGAAATTCATAATCTGGTGGGTACCGGACGTACCGGCGACAGCTCGATGGATGCCTCGAACATGCTGAAGCCTTATCTGGAAGGCGGTGAAATACGTTTTATCGGTTCTACCACCTACGATGAATATAACCGCTATTTCGCACGAAGCAAAGGAATGGTACGCCGTTTCCAGCAGATTGATATCCTGGAGCCCAGTATCGACGAAACCGTCCGTATTCTTGAAGGACTGAAAAGAAAATACGAAGAGTTCCACCATGTAACCTACGATGAAGACGTTATACCCTATGCGGTCAAGGCCAGTGCCCGCTACATCAGCGACCGGTTTCTGCCGGACAAGGCCATCGACCTGATAGACGAAGCAGGAGCCTACCGGGAAATCCATCCGACTGAAACCAGTGAACAACGGGTAGACAAGGCACTGGTAACCGATGTTCTGGCCCGGATGTGTAAAGTGGATGCCCTGACAATGAAAGAAGATGATAACGCGAATCTGGAAACATTGCAGGAACGCATCGGAAGTCAGATTTACGGACAGGACGAAGCGGTTACACAAGTAGTAGAAGCGGTACAGTTGGCCAAAGCCGGCCTGCTGGACGACAACAAGCCATTGGCCAGCCTGCTGTTTGTAGGACCTACTGGAGTCGGTAAGACCGAAGTAGCCAAGGTACTGGCCAACGAACTGGGTATTCCACTCGTCCGTTTCGACATGAGTGAATATACCGAAAAACATACGGTAGCAAAACTGATCGGTTCGCCGGCCGGATATGTAGGTTACGAAGACGGAGGGCTATTGACCGATGCGTTACGCAAATCGCCCCATTGTGTCCTGCTGCTGGATGAAATTGAAAAAGCTCATCCGGATATCTTCAACATCCTGCTACAAGTAATGGACTATGCCGTACTGACCGACAACAAAGGACGGAAAGCCGATTGCCGACACATCATCCTGATTATGACATCCAATGCCGGAGCGCAATATGCCCGTCAGGCATCAGTAGGATTCACCAGCCAGGTAAGCACCGGAGAAGCCATGCTGAAACAGGTAAAGAAGACCTTCAAACCGGAATTTATCAATCGTCTGTCGGCTACCGTCATTTTCCACGATATGGATACTGTGATGGCAGGCCTTATTTTGGACAAGAAACTTCGGGAACTGGGTAGAAAACTGGAAGCACGCCGTGTACGCATGACCCTCACTCCCGAAGCACGTCAATGGCTGCTGAAGAAAGGATATACCGTAGAATACGGAGCACGCGAAATGGACCGTGTTATTGCCGCACATCTGAAACCGTTGTTTATGAGAGAAATCCTCTTCGGTAGTTTGAAGGAAGGCGGTCAGGTACAGGTAGTACTTCGGGACGGTCAGTTCCTCGGTCTGCAACCTCAAAACATCGAACAAGCATTACAAGATTAAGATATGGTATTCCTGCTTACAGAAGAACTGGCATTTCCAGACCCGCATAACGGCGACCCGGACGGTTTGTTGGCCGTTGGAGGAGATTTGTCTGTAGACCGCCTGCTACTGGCTTATTCCAACGGTATTTTTCCATGGTATGCTTTCCGGCAGGGAGTTATCGAATGGTGGTGTCCGCTCCAGCGGTTTGTCATCTTTCCCTCCGAAATCCATATCTCCCATTCCATGCGCACCTTGATGAACAAGGGGAAATACGACATTACGTTCAATCAGGCTTTCGGCAAAGTCATCAAGGCGTGCAGCGACCTGCGCAAGGACGAAGAAGGCGCCTGGCTGGGCGAAGATATGATAAAGGCATATACAACCCTGCATGAACAAGGATTCGCGGCCAGTGTAGAGGTATGGGAGGAAGACAAACTGGTAGGAGGACTCTACGGAGTGGCCATCGGACGGTGTTTCTTCGGAGAGAGCATGTTCTCTCTGGTACCCAGCGCATCAAAACTGGCACTGATTCACCTCGCCCGATTTTTCGAGGAACATGGGGGCGCACTCATTGACTGCCAGTTCGAAACTCCTCACCTGAAATCGATGGGTGGACGGTACATCTCCTACGAGACTTACATGAAGTATGTCCAGTCATGACACCCTCTGCCAACCGGAATTTCCGGGAATACACCTGTATATAAAACAATGGGAGTTCCCGCAAACCTCTGCCGGAACTCCCACTGCATAATACCGGTTCTTCAACCGGTTATTCTTTTTTGTGCATGAAAAGAGAAACAGGTTTAGAACAGAACCTGAATCAACAACATACCTACCACAATCGATACAATCGTAGCTACCATACCTGGCATCATGAACGAATGGTTCAATACATACTTACCGATACGTGTTGTACCTGTACGGTCGAAGTTGATGGCAGCTACCACCGTCGGATAGTTCGGAATAAAGAAATATCCGTTCACTGCCGGAAAAAGCGCTACCAGTAGTGCCGGCGAAATACCCAAGGCCAGTCCCAGCGGCATGACCGCACGTACCGTAGCCGCCTGGCTGTAGAGCAGGATAGACATCACGAACAAAGCCAGACCGAAGAGCCACGGCATTTCCTGCACAATGTGTTCGATGGAACCTGTCAATTGCGCCAGGTTACCGTTAATGAACGTGTCACCCATCCAGGCTATACCGAAGATGGCAATCACCGCCTGCATACCGGCCGAATAGATAGAACCTTTGGCTGCCTGAATACCGTCTATATGGGTCACCAGCAGAATCAGTGCCGCCACGCTCAGCGCCGCCACGCTCAGCATCACGATTTCGATGATGGCAGGCATCCCTAACCGTACGCTCTCACCGTTTACCAGGAAAGTAGGACGTAACGATTCAATGGAACCGAACAGTACAATCAGAAACGTGGCAATCAGAAAGAGGGCAACCGACCAGCGAGCTTTCCACATACACGGTATCTCCGTTGTTTCGACAGCCGTATTCTCTACCGTACCTTCCTTCAAACGGCGCTGGTATTCCGGATCATCCATCAGTTCTTTACCTACTTTCAACGAGCAGAACGCACCTACCAGCACTCCCGCCAGCGTAGCCGGTACAGAAATCTTCAGGATATCGAACAGAGAAAAATGAGCACCCGACAACAGCCCCAACAATGCTACGGTAGCCGCCGAAATAGGACTGGCCGTAATAGCCTGCTGAGAAGCGATGACAGCGATACCTAGCGGACGCTCCGGACGGATACGGGTTTCACGCGCCACTTCGGCAATGACCGGCAATACTGAATAGGCG
>ERZ780034.61-NODE-61-length-40344-cov-7.52727_pt1 | contig 40344 bp, 22 predicted proteins | sample MGYA00511855_ERZ780034 | MGnify/ENA primary metagenome ERZ780034 (study PRJEB29588, sample SAMEA2148024) | human gut metagenome | biome: human gut; feature: human-associated habitat; material: faeces | place: Denmark | collected 2008/2010 ...
CCAATCAGCAACGGAAATACCGTACCGCCGAAAAGTCCCATAATCATCAGACCGGAAATCTCGTTCTTCTTCTCTGGCAATGAGAGTAATGCCTGCGAGAAGACAATGGAGAAGACATTCGAATTACCGAAACCTATCAGCGCAATAGCCGTATAGATGACATATTGGGCATCGGAAACAAACAACAGTACCATCGCAACCAACATACAGATGACACTGATGATGAAGAACAGCTTCGAAGAAATCTTCTGCAGAATAATAGAGCCTGAAAAACAACCGATGGTACGGAAAATAAAATACAGACTGGTAGCAAAAGAGGCCTCATCCAACGTCATACCCAGACGCTCCATCAGAATCTTGGGAGCAGTGGTGTTAGTACCCACATCGATACCGACATGACACATGATACCCAGGAAACAGAGGATGATGAAAGGATTTCCCAACAGTTTCAGACAATCCACAAAACCGGAAGCCTTGTCGGGTTTCTCTTCTTCGATCGGAGTCGCACTCAACCACAGGATAGCCAGAATGGCAATGACCATATAGATAGGGAACAGCACACGCCACCCCAATCCGAACTGAGGGATGGCACAGGTAGCTCCCCACATGGCAATATAGGGTGCCAGGAAAGAAGCGATGGCTTTCACAAACTGACCGAAAGTCAATGAACTGGCCAGCTTGTCACCGGAAATGATATTACTCAACAACGGATTCAGGGAAGTCTGCATCAGTGCGTTACCTATACCCAATAAAGAGAAGGAACACAACATCAGCCCGTAGCTGTCACCGAAAATGGGCAGAAGCAAAGACACAAAAGTAACTACCAGACTCAGAAGTACCGTTTTCTTACGCCCGATGCGGTTCATCAGTATACCGGTAGGTACGGAAAAAATCAAAAACCAGAAAAATACCAGTGACGGAAAAATATTTGCCTGTGAATCACTCAGGTTCAAATCCGCCTTCACATAGTTCGAAGCAATTCCCACCAGATCAACAAATCCCATGGCAAAGAAACAGAGCATTACCGGGAAAAGTTTCGCATATTTCAATTGATTGTTTGACATTTAAATTCGTTTTAAAAAACAATAATACACATAAGATTACAGATTCGCATTCTATCACGATGCATACAATAAAGAATTACTGCAGTTTATAAACGGTCAGTGACTTCACCGTAAACTTGCCTGTACCGGAATCAAACACCATCCGATTGTAAGGAGCAGACGGGAAAACCAGATTGGTCATGGCAAATTTGCCATCCTCTCCAAAGGCTTCCACACTGGAGCGGTCAACAAACAGACGTAACCGGATATCACCTTTTGTATCCGCAACGGGAGCAACGGTCAAGGCCGGAAAATCCTTGCTGAAACTTACCTCTCCACTTTCACTACGGTCCATTGCAAACTGTTTACGCAACACATCGTAATACATGGTTACCTTTTCCCCGTTATCATTCAGCAGACTGAAAGTGATTTTAGACGCACCCGCATTATTCAGAGTCATTTCTATTTCATAAGCTCCCTCGTTGGACGGAAGCAAGCTTTTCACTTCGTATGGACCTGAAACCCTGAAAGAAGGGACACTAACCTTGTCTGTACGTGCTTTCTTGATTTCTGCCGATGGCGTACTCTTCAGGTACAGTTCCTCTCCCGATCGATAAAGAGTCAGATCACGGGCTATCGTATTCGCGCTCCGATATTGTAGGGTAGGTATGTTGTTGGCATACTGCCAGTTACTCATCCATCCTAAAGCGATACAACGCCCCTCGGGAGCATTGCTCCAGGTTACCGTAGCATAATTATCCTTTCCCCAGTCCAGCCATTTGGTCTGAGTCGGCGATTCATTTACAAATTCCTTTCCATCGAACGAACCGACAAAGTACTGCGCTGCGCTTCCACCGAAAGGACCACCGGGATTCAGGTTACAGATCAGGACCCATTTCTTCTGGCTGGTACCTTCTACCTTCACCTCTACCAGATCAGGACATTCCCATACGCCACCGTGAGCTCCCTGCATGGCACCGAATTCACTCTCCTTCTTCCATTCCTTCAAATTGACAGAAGAATAGATTTCCATGTGCTGACCTACAGCCAGCATCATCACCCAATGCTTGCCCGGTGCATACCAGAACACTTTCGGGTCGCGGAAATCACGTTCCGTAGAGGTAAGTATCGGATTATGCTCATATTTGGTAAAGGTCTTTCCGTTGTCCAGGCTATAGGCCATGCTCTGCGACTGCACGTCTCCCCACGGAGATGGTTTGGCAGAAGTATAGAAAGCGATAACGGCATCCTTACCGAAACCGGCTGTGTTCTCCTTATCCACCACACACGAACCGCTGAAAATAGCTCCCCAGGCATCCGGTGCAAGAGCGACTCCTTCATAGTTCCAATGCGTCAGGTCTGTACTGGTAGAGTGTCCCCAGTGCATGTTTCCCCACATCGAACCGTACGGATTATACTGGAAATACAAGTGATACACGCCATCCTTGTAGAACATACCGTTCGGGTCGTTCATCCAGCCGTAAGCAGGTGTATGATGATAAACCGGACGGAATTTCTCCTTGTTTGTCATGTCGAACGAATCAGACATTTTAAGTTCTTTCCAGCAAAGTGAAGATTCCGGCAAGCCCTGTATATCAATGGAAATATGCTGCCCCTTATAAGCTGATAAAGACAGTGGGAAATAATAATCCACTCTTTCACGAGCAAGGCGGACATTCATATAAGTTCCTTCCTGCTTATTATTTTTGATAATACCTATTTTACTTTCTGGAGCATTTTCTTGAATCGGAAGGAGCAGATATTGTTCTGAGACATTCAAGGAAACAAGATTTTGTTCGTTCGCCATATGACGAATTGTAAACAAAGAGTCGGCCTGTACTGAAGCAGTCATCCCCAAAAGCATCCCTAAAAATGCTGTTTTTATTGTATAAGTATATTTTTTCATAGCAACCAGTTTTTAATGTTTTTCATTAGTTTGCCTATGCCTTCCCATCAGACAGGAAGGCAGGCAAAACTAGAAAATTATTCATATCCCTTATTTTGTGTATAAAGACCTGGAATATAAAACATCTGGTTATAAGGAATCGGGAAAAATTCATTTTTACCAGATGTAAAATGAGCATCCTTATAATATTGTCCATAAGGCTGACCTTCATACACATCATTCTGTTCACTCAAGAAATAAGCATTCAATGTCTCAGAAGCAATACCCCAACGACGCAAATCAAAGAAACGTCCATTTTCCATAGCCAGTTCCAATCGGCGTTCCCAACGCAGGCATTTACGAGCAACTTCCTTTGATGTGAAATATCCTGACGGATAAAGAGCGATTTCACACTGATCTTTAGCGTAACTGATATGTTTGTCAATAGACATTGCAGCACGATTACGAATATCGTTGATAATATCCAATGCTTCCGGTAGTCTGTTCAGTTCAATCAAAGCTTCTGCGCGCATCAACATAACATCTGTATAACGGAATACATAGTCATTCATTGCAAAAGCCTGCCAGGAGCCATTATAAGTTTCACCTTTTGAACGCTGCGGAACTTCCTTCAAAGAAGTATAATATCCGTAAGTGTTCGGAGTACGTGAATTGGCTGTAGTCATTGTATACTGAGCTTCATATTTGTAAGGGAAGGTAGGCATACCTACAGTGTGGAACAAACGTGGGTCCCACTTCTGGCTGTCTGGGTTTCCATTGATCGGATAATCAATTTCGTTATTATAATCATCAAACATAGGAAGACCATCGCGTGTCTTGAAGGCATTGACCAGATTCTGTGACGGTTTATGGAAGTCCCAACCGCAAGACCACATCTGCCAGCATCCGTTCAGTGTATTCGACCAGTTGGCACGTCCATAAGTTGTATTATCACTCTGATAATCTGAACACTGTACTGCAAAAACAGATTCCTTGCTGTTCTTGTATTCCGGCAGGAAGATATCTCCATAATCTTCCAAATAGCCATAACCAGAAGCAACAACATCCTCAGTATAATCTACCACTTTCTGCATATACTCGGTATTGATATGTTCTTCGCCTGTAGTAGCTTCATATCCATCACCCCAAGCCAATGTCAGATAACATTTTGCCAGATATGCGGCAGCAGCAATTTTGTTAGCTCTACCATCTTCGCCTGGACCTTTAACAGGCAATGTTTCATAAGCAGCCTGGAAATCGTCGATTACTTTTTGGAACAACTGTTCGTAAGTCAAGGCAGTATTGCTGACCTGCTCATACTCATTGTTTTCTACCACACGTTCGTCAATCCATGGAACCTGACGGAAAACTGTCATAAGTTTGAAATAGAAATGCGCACGCAGGAAACGTACTTCGGCAACACGCTGTGCCTTTACATCTGCACCAAGTGCATCGCCATTACGTTCCAATGAAAGTAATGCACGGTTACAACGTGAAACAGCTACATACAGACGATACCACAATTCGTCCATCTCACCTGGAGTAGTAGAAGTAAGAGTTGTCCAAATATCGAAAGCATGGTAACCTGTATCGGTAGTACCAGAACCACCCTTCAAACAGTCATCTGAACTTACATCACCGTAAGGGAACAGATTGAACGGATAAGTATACCAGCAGTCACCCAACATAGCATACGCAGCATTAACCATTTTTTCAGGTTCAGAAAAAGCTTTATCTTCATCAACCACAGCAGTCGGTGTGTAATCCAAGAAATCTTCACAGCTTGACAATGACAATCCTAATGTACAAGCAGCCAGTAATATATATTTTTTCATCATAATTATTATTTTTATTAGAAACCTATCTGTAAACCAAATGAAACGGAAGTAGCAATCGGATAGTTCCAGTTCGGGTTTTCAGGGTCCGGACAAGTCAATCCTTTACTCTTTATTGTCAGCAGATTCTGTCCTGATACATAAACCCGGGCACTTGACATCTTGAATTTAGACAAGAATGAAGTAGGTACTGTATAACCAAACTGCAGGTTACGTAATTTCAGATAAGAACCATTTTCTACATAATAGCTTGAAGCTCTACCTTCATCAGCTGTATTATTAGTCGTCAAAGCCGGGATAGTAGATTCTGTATTATTGGTATTCCATGCACCCAGCAAACGGTTACCTTTGTTTGAACCAGCATCGGTAATACTCCAGAAGTCTGTCTGAGCTTTCTGGTTGTTATATACATCCTGGTCGTATACTCCCTGCCAGAACATAGTCATATCGAAGCTCTTGTAAGTCAATGAAACATTAAGGCCATAAGAGAAAGCAGGAACCGGGTTGTAGATCCAATCCTGGTCATCGGCAGTAATGATTCCGTTTCCATCCAAATCTGCATATTTCAATCCACCGACACGTGCATTAGCCTGTCCGGAAGCATCAACTTCAGCCTGGTTCTGGAAAAGACCTTCTACGATATATCCAACAGATGATCCATAAGGCATACCAGATTCTACGAGATTTTCTGTAGAAGTGTGAGCGTATGAACCTGTAGTAGCTGACGGCAAATAAGTAACCTTGTTACGGAAGAAGTCTGCATTAGCTGTAATATCCAATCCTAATCCACAAGCAAATGCCTTACGGTATCCAAGGCTGAATTCCATACCCCAGTTGCGCAAAGAAGGACCATTCTGCCAAGAGACACCACCTTCACCGATTGCGCCCAAGTATGCCGGATTAATCAACATATCATCTACATCCTTCACATAAGCATCGATTGTACCATACAAACTGTTGTTCAGCAAGTTGAAGTCTGTACCAATGTTATACTGAGTAGCTGATTCCCATTTCAGATTAGGATTAGCAAGCTGTGTAGCACGATATCCTGAAGGGAAAGTTCCAGAGCCTTGCAACAACAAGTCGTATGCTGTAGAAGTCACACGGTCCAATCCATAATCTACAACATAAAGTCCGAACTGTGCATTATTATCAATAGCCTGGTTACCAGTCTGTCCCCAAGACAATCTGACCTTCCAGTCATCCATCCATTCTTTTTCGAGCAATTTAGAAATACGGAAACCCAATGTAGCTGCCGGGAAAGTACCCCAACGGTGACCTTTACCGAAACGAGAAGAACCATCACGACGAATAGTAAATGAAGCCAGAATCAAATCATCGTAGTTGTAATCAATTTTACCAAAGAAAGAAGCTAATCTATAACCAACTTTAGCACCCGTATTTTTCATCACACCTGTAGCGGCATTAGGCCACATATAGTCTACATCTTCCAATGCATATCCTTCTGAATAGGCTGAAAAATCAACTAAGCTTTGCTTGGAAAGTTCAGCACCCAACAGAACATTAAAGTCGTGCTTGCTAGCAATATTGAAATTATAATTGATAGTGTTTGACCATGTCCAGTTTACTTCATTTCTATGAGACAATGTAGTCTTAGCGATGTCATTGTTCACAATATCTGAATGGTATGTATGGTTCATGGAGTTGATGAACGAGTTATAAACATCCAAACCGAAATTGGAACGGAATACGAATCCTTTGAAAGGTTTGATATCTACATATCCGTTACCGAACAAACGCCAATAGTTCAAATGATTGTCTTTGTTGTGATACAATTCACGCAACGGATTCTGACGGTCACTCATACCTCCAACAGGACCTGAGAAAGTAGTACCGTCTTCTTCGTATACCGGAACAATCGGAGCCATCTTCAAAGCATTCTCCATCGGAGCGCAATCAGCCTGGCTTGTATAAGTCAATGTGAAGTTTTCACCGATAGTGATGTATTTGTTTACATTGTACATTGAGTTCATACGGGCAGAGATATTCTGAAAATCTGTATATTTCAAGATACCGTTATTCTTTTTATAACCCAAAGAGAACATCGTAGAATGCTTGTCATTTGCATGAGACAAAGATAAGTCATAATTCTGAGAGAATCCCACTCTTGAGATTTCGTCCAACCAGTCTGTATCTGAATAACGCATTGTCTTCTTGCTGTTGATAAATCCGTCATACAAACCGTTTACTGTATAATCTACATACTGGTTTGTGCTAGGATTCCATACTGTAATCGGTGTTCCAGAAGCAGCATTCAGATTTAAACCATAATTGTTGGCATAAGCTACAGGATCCAATCCGTCATTCAAAGCAGCCTGAGCCATCGCTGTAGCATATTCAGACGAATTACATACTTTCATCAAAGATTGAGAAGAATAGAACTGAGCAGTCAGGTTTGTAGAAAAATCTACTTTTACTTTATCAGCCTTTTTCCCTTTCTTCGTAGTAATGATAACAACACCATTCGAAGCACGAGAACCATAGATAGATGCTGAAGCGGCATCCTTCAATACTTGCATGCTCTCAATATCATTTGTATTTAAAGAATTAAGAGCCATGTTTGTCGGCACTCCATCGATTACATAAAGCGGATCCTGAGAAGAATTGAAAGAACCGATACCACGGATACGTACTGTAGCTGTTCCACTCGGAGAACCATTTGCAGTAATGGTCATACCTGCTACTTTACCCTGTAAAGCTCGCATAGGATCCGGATCTGAATTTGTTTTCAATGATTCTGTGGAAACGACAGCTACCGAACCTGTCAAATCGGCTTTACGCTGAGTGGTATAACCGGTTACTACCACTTCCTGAAGTACCTCAGAATCCTCTTCCAACAAAACCTTCAGAACTCCTTGCGCCTTTAAGGTCTGGGATTTAAAACCCACATAAGAAATAACGATTTCTGAACCTTGATTGACTGACAGAACGAATTTTCCGTCGAAATCGGTAATTGTACCATTCGTTGTACCTTTTTCAAGAACTGTTGCCCCGATAATAGGCTCTCCGTCAGATTTGGAAATCACAGTTCCTTCTACCTGCAAACTCTGCGCTTGCATTACCATACACACCATTGCAAACAGGAGTGTAAAAAAGAATGCTCTTTTTTTGCTTTCCATCGCATTAAGATTTAGTTAAACATTGATTAATCATTTCTCCATACGCCGTTCAAAACGGTACTGCAAATGTATCATCCGGCAACTCAAAGATATGTAAAAAATGTTTCTTTATCGAGCAATCTTGTTGCATGAAACATTTTTACTAGAGAAAGTAACATTTTTACAACTTCTCTATAAACCTACAGGGATTGATTATCAACAAATTAATATATATGCACAGATTACCTCTATTCTTTATTAAACAGGATTCAAATACTGATTATTTAAGTTTCGCAAGTGCTCAACTTACTAGTTGACAAGGCTTCAGTTGACAAGGCTACAAGGTTGGAATGCCCTGTTTGATGAAGTACCGCTTAAAATGAATCGCTACAAACACCTTGTCAACTCGTCAACTTGTTACTCGTCAACTGCAACTTGAGCTTGCGAATTGAAAATCGACGAAGTCAAAGTTGAGTTCAATAGAGAGTCATTTACCGGAAAGAAACAGAAGAAAACATGAATTCATCCCAATCAATTCTATAAACCACGTCGGCGTTTATAAAAACTACGTCGGCATTTATATAAACTCCGTCGTGGTTTATATAAACACCGACGGAATCTATAGATTATATCCGCACGAATGAAAAATATCACTTTCAACTCTGAATGATATGGCCAGCTCCTCCCGTATATCCGGATAGTAAAACCAGAAACATACAGCGCATAACAGAAAAGTCTAAAAACAAGAAAGGTCGGAATTGCTTCCACACAACCCCGACCCTCACCGATAAAATAACTCTCTCTCTAACTATTTCATGCGTTCTTTCAGATAATCCGGAATAACCGGCATGGCCCCGTTCTGTGTACAGACAAATGCCGAAACATCTACCGCCAGACGATGTGCCTCCGTAATAGACATGCCTTTCAGCAAGGCAGCAACGAAAGTTGCAGTAAACGAATCACCGGCACCCACCGTATCGGCAACCTCCACCTTCGGAGTCTCTACAAATGATACATTTCCCGGAGTAAACACATAACTGCCGTTCACACCACAAGTCAGAATTAACATCTTCAGATTATACTTGGCCAACAGAATCCAGCACTTGTCCTGCAGGTCGATACCCGGGTAACCGAACATACGGCTTACCGTAACCAGTTCCTCGTCATTAATCTTCAGGATGTTGCACTTCTGGAACGAGTTACACAGAATTTCTTTGGTATAGAAACCCTGACGGAGATTCACATCGAATATCTTCAATGTCTCGTCGGTAACAGGCATGGCATCCAGAAAGCGGTTGATGGTTTCACGGGACACGACGCTACGCTGAGCCAATGAACCGAAGCAGACCGCCCGGGTACAATGAGCCAGCCCCTCCAACGCATTGGTATAAGGAATATTATCCCAGGCTACCCCCTCTTTAATATCGTAACACGGAACACCCTCCGCATCCAGTTCCACCTGCACGGTACCAGTCGGATAAGGTACCTGTTCAATCATGCAGTTCAATTTCTTCTCACGGAAATTATCCAGAATTTCAGCACCCAGTTTATCTTCACCTACTGCACTTACGACACGGCTTGGAAGTCCGAACTGAGAAACATGATAAGCAAAATTAGCCGGAGCTCCACCGATTTTCTTTCCTTCCGGAAGCACATCCCACAGTGCTTCACCAATTCCTACTACGATTGTATTATTCATATTATTAATGTTTGATTTTTAAGGTATAAAAAAGTAAATAAACAACTCCTACAGTCATTACGCCAACAGCGCCGTCCTGCCCCATGGCATCGCTGGCAAATCCCATCAGTAACGGAAATACCGTACCGCCGAAAAGTCCCATAATCATCAGGCCGGAAATCTCGTTCTTCTTCTCAGGCAATGAAAGCAATGCCTGTGAGAACACGATGGAAAAGACATTCGAGTTGCCGAAACCGATCAAAGCGATGGCTGTATAGATGACATATTGGGCATCGGAAACAAACAGCAGCACCATCGCAACCAGCATGCTGATGACACTGATAATGAAGAAAAGCTTCGAAGAGACCTTCTGCAGGATAATGGCTCCTGAAAAACAGCCGATAGTACGGAAGATGAAGTACATGCTGGTAGCGAATGAAGCCTCATCCAACGTCATACCCAGACGCTCCATCAGAATCTTGGGAGCAGTGGTGTTAGTACCCACATCGATACCGACATGACACATGATACCCAGGAAACAGAGGATGATGAAAGGATTTCCCAACAGTTTCAGACAATCCACAAAACCGGAAGCCTTGTCGGGTTTCTCTTCTTCGATCGGAGTCGCACTCAACCACAGGATAGCCAGAATGGCAATGACCATATAGATAGGGAACAGCACACGCCACCCCAATCCGAACTGAGGGATGGCACAGGTAGCTCCCCACATGGCAATATAGGGTGCCAGGAAAGAAGCGATGGCTTTCACAAACTGACCGAAAGTCAATGAACTGGCCAGCTTGTCACCGGAAATGATATTACTCAACAACGGATTCAGGGAAGTCTGCATCAGTGCGTTACCTATACCCAATAAAGAGAAGGAACACAACATCAGCCCGTAGCTGTCACCGAAAATGGGCAGAAGCAAAGACACAAAAGTAACTACCAGACTCAGAAGTACCGTTTTCTTACGCCCGATGCGGTTCATCAGTATACCGGTAGGTACGGAAAAAATCAAAAACCAGAAAAATACCAGTGACGGAAAAATATTTGCCTGTGAATCACTCAGGTTCAGATCCGCTTTCACATAGTTCGAAGCAATTCCCACCAGATCAACAAATCCCATGGCAAAAAAGCAGAGCATCACAGGAATCAGCTTCGCATAAAAGGAAGTTGTTTTACTCATAAATAATCTTGGATAAAAAGATAATAAATTAGATATGGGCCTCACAGAGCGACTTCCGTCCTGCGAAGCCCATACCTGTAAAAGTGACTAAATCAATTATAACCCTAATTTATAGATTTTCATGTTCTCAACCTTGGCTGTGCCACCTTCTGTATAGAAACGAAGACTGTTATATGGCTGAGTAGGGAAAATCAGATTGGTCATGGCAATACGGCCACCGTCTACAAAGATTTCAACCGAACACTTGTCTACAAAGATATCCAGATGATAGGTCTTACCTTCGCAAAGCGAAAGCGGAGCCCATGTACCCAATGCAAAATCATTCTGATAATTGATGGAATTAACTTTTCTTCCGTCATGATTCTCAATGGCATGAGGTTCTGATTTTTCACCGAAAGCTGTCAGACCGCTTTCGGTACGATCCATAACCAATCTCTTGTTCTTCAGATCCAGATAAATCTTGGATTTCTCACCTTTGGCATTATAAAGTTCCAGACCTGCCAGCTGTGAATTACCCGGTACGATATCCATTTCCAATTCGTATGCACCCTCATTGTTCGGAACAATCTCATCGATAACGACTTCATCTTTCACATCCATATTGTCTACAGACCGACTCTCCTTACGCAAAGCCTGTGTTTCTTTCACAGCGTTGGCAGCCATGTAGATTTGTCCGTCTTTGGTGTACAGAGACAATTCGCGAGGCAGAGCGTTCGCACCACGATACTGACGGATAGGAGTAACGTTTGCATACTGCCAATTACTCATCCAAGGTACAGCGATAGTACGGTCACCGGTATTAGAGAAGCAAACTGTAGCATAATGATCTTTACCGAAATCAAGCCATTTGGTAACTTCAGGTTTAGTATCACATTTGAATTCCTTACCATCGAAATCACCTACAAAATACTCTGTAGCACTTCCACCGAACGGACAACCCGGGTTGATATTCACAATCATCACCCATTTCTTGTTGTTCGGGTCACCGTCTACCGGCAATTGGATGAAATCCGGACATTCGAACTGATTAGGCTGTACACCGTAACCCTGACCGAACTGACTCAGATATTCCCAATCCTTCAGGTTGGTAGACGAATAGAAACGCATGTTCTTGTCGGCAGAAACAATCATATACCACTTCTGTGCCGGTTCATACCAGAACACTTTCGGATCCCGGAAATCCTTCAATCCGTCAAACGGAGTCAGAATAGGATTCTTTTCATATTTTGTATAAGTACGTCCGTTATCAGTACTATAAGCCATACACTGAATCTGTCCGTGTTCATCGCTAGCCGATGTATAGAAAGCTATCATAGCATCTTTTCCATAACCGGCACTGTTGTTATGGTCTATTACAGTACTTCCAGAGAAGATATGTCCCAGTGTATCTCGGGCAATAGCCGGCTTCAGGTGTTCCCAATGAACCAGATCCTTGCTGACTGAATGTCCCCAATGCATATTTCCCCAACGGGAACCATAAGGATTATATTGGAAATACAAATGATATTCTCCATCCTTATATACCAAACCATTAGCATCATTCATCCATCCGTAAGAAGGTGTATGATGATAAACAGGACGATAATAATCAGTATTTTTTGTATCGAATGTATCGGCCAACTGAATATGATCCCAACAAATGGCTTTAGCTCCTACTTTTCCGATCGTAACAGTAGCCTCCTTGGCTCCCTGAGGCAACTCGAACGGCACATAATATTCAATACTGTCTACAGCCAGACGAACATCCATCGCCATGTCTGCAGGACTGCCGGTGTCCAGTTTCACTTTTCCTTCAGTACTTGATTCCTGAATCGGCAGAATCAGATATTTGGTAGGTTTAGTTATGTGTACAATGGTAAGGGTATCACCCTGATGCTCTAAACTAATGGCACTCTTCTGTGGCTGACAAGCGGTAAACCCTGAAACTGCAGCCAAAGCCAATGTAAGGTTAACGAAATTCTTTTTCATGGTTATCATATTTTAGACATTTAAATATACTGTTTTTTAAGTATCCATATCCGGACGGCGACAAGTATTTGTCGCCTATCCGTATATTAAAAACAATCTTTTACCTTAATCCTGAAATACCCGATTACTTAAAACTTCAAACTAGCGCTAAATTCTACTGTGAACGGACGTATATAGCTACCGGCCATCACGGTTCCGGCATACTTACTTGCTTCATCTTTGGTTACCAGTTCTGCACCTGCAATACTACCCTTTGCACCTGTCTGGTTCAAGAAGTTCACTACAGTACAGCCCAATGAAAGTTGTTTGTTTACCTGCCAATTCAGACCTCCGAAGGTTTCCCAGCGTCCGTTGAAATAATAGGCATCATTGATATTAGCATATGTCTTGCTGAAATAACGGAAACTTGTCCAGATTTTCAAATCCTTGGTAATCATATAACTCGGATCGATTTCTACAATCACCTGCGGGATTTCCGCTACGATATTACCTGTAGCATTGATTTTGCCTACATAGCCATCAGAGAATTCTACAGAAGTCTCATACTTCTTGTAAGTCGGTTTCTGATAAGTGAAGAGGAAGTGTAAATCAAAACCTTTAAACGGATGTGCTACCACGTCAGTGGTCCATCCCAAAGTCTGTATATCGTATGTCAGCGGAGCAGCCATAATCTCAGTTTGTCCGGCAGCCGTCTTATGCTGCAGATTCAACGTAGAGTTATTGTTTGTCTTCGAAATATAAGAGAAAAGAGAAGTCAAACTCAACCAGCTGTTATTAAAATAGATACCTGCACGTCCCAGAGGTACAGAAATCTTGTCTGTATTCGGTAAAGTTGCCGGTGCAAAATTTTCCAGTTTCGGATGCTGGGTAATGTAAGTAAAGTCTCCGGTAAATCCGAACTCCTTGTTCAGTTTATAAGTAGCCGACGCGGTCAACGCATAATTCAGCCAGTCATAACTGAAAGGAGTCGGAGCAATCTGGGTACCGTCAGGAGCAGTAGCGCCCAAATAGTAGTTGGAAAAACGTCCTACGTAATTACCGTCAGCATTCAAGACTGCCGCATTATCACCTCGCAATGCCTGATATTCCAAACGTGCCCCATAATAAAGATTGAACTTATCAGTAATATTCCAGTCATGAGTAAAGTAAACTGCCAACTTGTTTTCATGTCCTTTATAATATTCCGAGGCATTCTTGTTAAAATCGTAATAATAGCCGTTTTCTCCGTATGTACGGTCTGCGTAAGTCTGATAATCTGCATTATACAAGCGAACAGGGTAACCACCGTCTGTCGGGACCGACTGGTCATACATGGTGGTAGCCGAACTGTAATCAATATCATAATACCATTCATTCACCCCTAATCTCCAAGTGCTGTTCCCTACAGAACGTGACAATTCTGTTGTAAACATGAACGAATCAATAAATCCCCTGTTCAGACAAGACATACGGCTCTGCACATATTCTCCTGTATATGGCTTCATGCCACCGTCAGCATCTTCATACATATAATTGATACCGGCCTCATTCTTATCGAGCGACATCGGAGTCTGGTAAACACAAGAACCGGTAGAATGGTCGTACTTCATTATAGCCTTCCAATTCAAGCCATTATCCCATGTATAATTATTCATCAAAGTAAATTCACTGCCTTTATTCTGAACAGCATCATACAGACTGGTCTTTTTCAATTCACCTGTACGCATATCCCGATAAATCATTTCATTGTCTACCGGCAAATAAGAAGTAGTACCAAGTGAAAAATCGCCGAACTCCCTTACACTACCATCTCCTACGTATACAAACGGAGCAGACTGAGTAGCATACATATACACCGGATGGCTGTTACTGTAGTGATACATGGCAGTAAGTTCACCCCGATTCTGATTATATCGCTTAGTCAAGGCAAATTTATAAATCTGAGTACGGTCTTGGAAAGGAGTAGATTTAATCTTGAAAGTACCCGGGTCAAAGTCCTGATAAATGCTTCCGCTATAAAACCAGTCTTTTCCCATACTTCCATTCAGATTCAATGAGAATTCCTGCATTCCAAAATGATTACTCTTATAATTAAGTGTACCGTTAAAACCTTTTTCTCCCAATTGTGTAAAAGAATTTACCGCATAACCGATGTTACCGGTAGTAATGGCCGTTTCAGAAATCTTCAACAATCCTACATGGCTCAAGCTTGCATCAGCACGCCACAATGAATTTACACTATGAGGATTGGTAGCATACGTAACAGGAATACCGTTCTCAAGTACATTCACATCGGCTGAAGGTAGTCCAATCTGGATTTCACGAGGACCATTGGCACTGGCTGCATTCAACATGACATTACGGTTTCCCTCTTCTTTAGAAGGATTGGCTACCTGTGTAGAATCTTGTTGTTGTGCAAAAGCTCCCATACATGCACATGCCAAAAGGAAGACAACAGCACTTATACGCTTTTCCTGTTGATTCAATCTTGCATTCATAGCATTAATTTAAATCATTAATAGTTGGTTTTTGAATTTCTCGTGAAGCAAAAATAGAGACTTATTCCATCAGCCTCTTGCATAAATGTTACTTGACCTATCACTTTTGATACCAAGGAGACCGGAAGTAGATGAAAGCAGGACAACAGACAGTTATTTACCATAATCTTCAGGTATAAGACATATACTTTAGTCTACTACATTATATAAACCATCTATCTGATAATCTACAATTTATCTATACAACAAACTGCAAAATATCTACTTTATAAAGATTTTCCATTTATAAATTTCCTCAAAAAGAAAGTAGATATCAGAACTGTAGTTTTACTCTCATTTGAATGGCTGAAAACGCTCAAAAGGATATAAAAAAATCGTCGGGAAAGTAAAGGGCTTTCCCGACGAATTCATCTCAGACAGAGAACCACTGTTCCACATCTGTATTTCTACCGGATTCATATCAGAAAAATCATTCCGACCTCCGGCTTTCCTCAGCAAAAATCAAGGAAACGGCCTCGATTCCTCACTTGTTTCCTAATACTTCTTTCCGCTTTCCACTGGTAAAAATCAAATAAATTCCTAACAGGATTAACGGAAAACTGAGCCACTGCCCGATGTTCAATGTCATACCTACTTCCTGAGCTACCTGTGGATTCTTCATAAACTCTAATCCGAAACGGGCACCGAAGAAAATAATCAATGACACACCGGTTATCAAACCAACATGCTTCTGTAATCCATAGAACCGGTACATCACCCACGAAGTGACACCGGCTACCAGACAGTACAACATTTCATAAATCTGGGTAGGATGGCAAGGTAAAGACTCACCGTTAGCATTATATAATTGCTGCCACTCCCGTGAACGGACAAACTCGAATCCCCAAGGTAATGTGGTAGGATAACCGAAGATTTCCGAATTCATCAGATTACCGAAACGAATACACATACAGACCACAGCTACGGCCGGTATCATCCGGTCGAACAGCCACCAGACACTTTTACGGGTTACTTTATATGAATAAACAATCAATGCCAGAATGAGGGCAAACACACCACCATGGCTGGCAAGACCACCATTCCATATCTTCAGAATCTCTACCGGATGACTGCCATAATACCCCCATTCATAAAAAAGGCAATGTCCCAAACGGGCACCTATTACACTGCTGACAATACAATACACAAACAATTTATCCACCCATTTATCGGGATGTCCTTCTTTCTTGAACAAATTGGCTACCATATTATAGGCCAAAATGAAACCAATACCCCACATCAAACCGTACCAGCGGATTTCACGGGGACCCAAATGAAATAAAACGGGATCGACATCCCAGACAATACTTCCTATCATAGTCTTTTATTTTTTATACGCAAAGAAACAAAAAAAATTGCTACCCTTGAAAAATACTTCTATTTAATCAGGAAAAGGTACTCAATTTATGAATATATACCTTCCTGAAACAGTACGGGCCAGATGGAAACGCCCATCCGGCCCGTAGAAATGCTGTTGTTACAGATTATTTTTCGGAAGTCAGTTCTAAAGTAGCCTTCTGTAAACCTTTTGCGGTAGCTTCCAGCGTAATGGAACCTGGTTCTTCACTGGTCTGCACAATGGCAGTCATCATCCCATAGAATACTTTCATCTTCGGTTCCTGGAAAGATTCCAACGATGCCGGATTACCATTGGCACCCGCACGGTAAATTCCTTTACCTTTCACTTTGAATGAAATCTGGTTATCGGCCATCGGACAGAGATTACCATCCTTATCAACCACACGCACTGTTACAAACGACAAGTCCTTACCGTCGGCCTTCAGTTGGGTGCGGTCCGGTATCAGCTCAATATGATGAGGTTTACCAGCTGTATGAATTTCCTTTTCAGCTACGGCCTTACCATCTTTGTCGTAAGCTACTACTTTTACAGTTCCTGGTTCATACTTGGTATCCATCCACATCAGGCGGTAACGTTTCTGGCGTTTGAAAGTAGCCAATGACAACGAGTCACCGCTGTTTTCTACTGTCACAGACAAATCCTTCGTACGTTTGCCCTGACTCTTTCCATTAATGAACAGTTCGGCAGAAGGATAGTTGGTATAGACGAAAATCGGTGTCACTTCACCTTCACGTCCTTCCCAGGTCCAATGCGGAAGAATATGCAAGGTCTCGGCTTCCTTATTCCAGTGACTGCGATACAAATAGTAACGGTCTTTCGGCAGGCCGGCCAAATCGATGATACCAAACAAAGAAGAATGACTAGGCCAATCGGAATAATATGGTGTCGGTTCACCCAGATAATCGAATCCAGTCCATACAAACTCGCCGATACAATACGGCAAATCTTCATGCTGAATGAAATCATCTTCCGGCAGATTGGACCAGCCACAATGTTCAACATCGTATGATGAAGCCTGATGGTCATCGTATTTCTGCATGGAACGACGTTCTACCGGGAATTTATAAACTCCACGTGAACTGATAGTAGAAGCGGTTTCACTTCCCAAAATGATTTCCTGCGGAAGTTTCGTATAATTCTCTATATATTTATGCGGACGGTAATTGAATCCCGGTACATCCATCACAGCAGCCATGTTGTTGTTGACTACTGCATCCGGAGCATCCATACCTTGAGTGACAGGACGGGTCGGGTCCTCACGATGACAGATATCCTGCAACATACGGGTCAGCTTCGGACCTTGTTTACCACTCCACTGGTCAGGAACTTCATTACCAATACACCACATTACCACACTCGGGTTATTACGGAAATGATGTAACAGATTCACCAGGTCCTTTTCCACCCACTCATCGAAATTCTTATGGTAACCGTTTTCTACTTTGGCCGTCTTCCATTCATCGAACGATTCAGCCATAACCATCATACCCATTTCGTCACACAGGTTCACCAGTTCCGTAGACGGCATGTTGTGTGAGGTACGGATGGCATTACAACCCATATCCTTCAGAATACGGATCTGACGGCGCAAGGCAGCTTCATTGGTAGCCGCTCCCAACGGACCCAAGTCGTGATGATTACATACACCTTTGAACTGAACACGTTCTCCGTTCAGGAAGAAACCTTTTCCCGGAATCACTTCGATGGAACGGATGCCAAAACGGGTTTCATATTCATCTTTCAGAGTTTCCCCTTCATAGATTTTCGATACGGCTGTATATAAAGAAGGTGTATCGACCGACCATAATTGTGGCTGGTTGATATCAAACTGCTGCTCGAACCTGTTTCCGACTCCTTCATGGAATACTCCCTGCTGAGTCTGAGTAGCCACTACCTTCCCTGACGGATCTTTGATATCAGTCACAATGCGATAATCGGCTATCGATTTTCCAGCAGGCACATCCAACGAAGTCTTCAATACAGCCTGAGCATACTCTTTGTTCACTACCGGAGTTGTCAATTGAGTACCCCAAACAGGGACATGGGCATCTTCCGTTACAATCAAACGGATATTCCGATAAAGTCCGGCTCCAGGATACCAACGGGAAGATTCTGTCTCATTTTCCAGACGAACCGCCAATGTATTGGTTCCTTCAGCATGCAGGAAAGGAGTAGCATCTACCGCAAAGGCATTATATCCATTCGGCCAGTAACAGGCCTCCTTGCCATTGATATATACACGTGCATGGCTCATCGCACCGTCGAAAAGCAATACACACTGTTTACCTTTCGCATAATTAGGTACTGTAAAGTTCAACCGATACCAGCCGACTCCTACAAAAGGTAAACCTCCTGTACGGCCGGCATGCTCCATATCTTCTTTTTGACCGTCTTGAGTGATAGCCGTAAGCTGTTTGTCATTGTTGATACTGAACGGTCCGTAAATAGCCCAGTCGTGAGGTACAGTCACAGACTGCCATTTAGTGTCATTGAGCTGTTCATTACTGAATGTAGCCTGATCCTCACGAGTAAACTTCCATCCCTTTTCCAACAACTGTTCTACACGCACCTGAGCACCGAGCATCATCGGAAATGCCAATGAGAAAAAGAATAAACTCTTCAGTCTGTAGTTCATCATAGCCTCTCAATTAAGATTAATAATGGTCTTGTTTATAAATAAATTAAATAACTATAGTAAACTTATAAAAAGTTATCAATGCAAGATAGGCATTTAATTAGTAATGCTTAATAACGAAAGCATATTATTAACATATATATTTATCATTTCATATTCATTAATACTTTAATTCACATAAATAAAATAAGGTCTATAGAAAATGACTTAAGCATTTTTCTACAGACCTTACTATATATTTTACCAATACGGATACCGATAAATCCCCATTAAACCAGATGGGCAATCAGCTCTTCCCGGTCACCAGCCAATAAATCGATAACTGGAATTTCAATCATGGTATAACATCCCGGTTGCTGTTTCATAGAAGCACGAGCTACACATACCAATACCTGTGCCGTCAATGCCGGATTATTGATTTTCATATCAAATTCAAACAACTGATTGTGAGTTTTTCCAGAAACACCTTTACGTACCAGATTTACACCATGACCAACATCATTCAAATCGTCTACACAAGGAACCTGAATAACGTGAGTTTCATCATTTACAAAATAAGCATCAGACTTAATGGCAGCCTCTACCGTCTTGAAATCAGCTCCTTCTTCCAGTTCTACATATACCATACGGCGATGAATACCTGTGCCTACCGGAATAGTCATAGATAAAGCATCCTTCACACCCGCAATGGCACGTACTGCAACAGAATGTCCCATGCTACGGCCTGGACCAAAATTAGTGTATGTAATACCCTTCGGAGCAATAGCCTCCAACAAAGTACGGACTACAGAATCACTTCCCGGATCCCAACCGGCCGAAATGATAGATACAGCCTTATGTTCTTTAGCTGTTTCATCCAACGAACGACGCAAAGATGTAATCTGAGTATGGATATCGAAGCTGTCTACTGTATTGATACCCATTGCCAGAATTTCTTTAGCATATTTCTCTACGCTACGGGTTGGAGTCGCCAAAATGGCTACATCTACATCCTTCAATTCTTTAATATCCTTTACTACCTGATAATCAGCCAACTCAGCAGGCTTATCAGCATCACCGTTACGGCGAACGATACCAGCCACTTCAAAGTCAGGAGCAGCTTCCAGCGCTTCCAATGTAAATTTACCGATATTTCCGTATCCTACTACGGCAGCTCTAATTTTCTTCATACGTTTTAAGTTATTGTTTGAGTTGAGCATCAAGGAATTTCCTTGACCGGACAAAGTTACATAATTAGACTCATTCCAAAAAAGAATCATGCAACAAAATAGCAAAAAACAGCATTTGTTGAAGAAGATTAATTATTTTTGCTTACATTTTTCATCTACCCAATAACTATGATAGAATATATAAAAGGTGAACTGACAGAATTGACTCCAGCCATGGCAGTAGTAGAATGCCATGGAGTAGGATACGGAATCAACGTATCGCTGAACACGTATTCAGCAATCCAAAGCAAGAAAGAAGTCAAACTCTACATTGTAGAATCTATCCGAGAAGATGCATACAATCTATATGGATTTGCCACTAAGCAGGAGCGGGAACTCTTCCTGCTACTTATCACTGTATCCGGTATCGGAGGAAACACAGCCCGCATGATACTTTCTGCCCTCAGTCCATCCGAACTTTGCAACGTTATCAGCAGTGGCAACGACAAACTGTTGAAGACCGTCAAAGGTATCGGTCTGAAAACCGCCCAACGCATTATTGTCGATTTGAAAGACAAGATAGGAACAACCGGTATTGAAGCTTCCGATATACTGGTTTCCCCTGCCACTCACGCCCATAGCGAAGTTTACGAAGAAGCTATCGCAGCACTGACTATGCTGGGCTTTGCACAAGTTCCTTCACAAAAAGTAGTTTCCGCTATCTTGAAAGAAGAACCCGAAGCTGCAGTTGAAAAAGTTATTAAACTGGCATTGAAACGGCTCTGAATCTCCTAAACGCCCCCTTTTTAAAATTCTATTGTGTCATTTCTATGATTTTCTTTAGAAAAGTAGAAATCCAATTTACTCCAAAGTCCGCCTCTCGATTCATACGTCGAAAGACGGACTTTTCCACGCTACAATCTCTATTTTTTCCTTATAGAAACAATTTTCTTCTCGTTCTTTGAAATCTTACAGCTGTTTATCCAATAATCTTTCGAAACTGTACATAATCCTACAAATTTCATTAATAATCCCTATAGCAATAGACATTTTCATTATAAACAGGCTTCAATATAGACAGGTTCACCGTTTAAAAGACGCATTAGTTTCACATTAATACTTAACACAGGTAAAATATTTCATTTTACAAGAAAACAAACAGAAAACCGAACGAGTTGTAACAACAAAAGAGATGTAACAAAAAAGAATATCATAAAAAACCGCTCCAAAGAATCATTTTGACCTATTTTCTATATTTTTGCAAAACCGGCAATAGGAATAAAACAATATAACACACAAAAGGTAAGCAAATACAATGAAAGAGAATCTTTTTATCAATCCAACATCTATTTATCCGACACAGCACGTTCCCTCATCCGAAGGCTTGTATAGCCCGGAAAATGAACATGATGCCTGCGGTGTCGGCATGATTGTAGACATCCACGGAAACAAGTCACACGAACTGGTAGACCAAGCACTTCGGGTACTGGAAAACATGAAACATCGTGGTGCAGAAGGAGCCGATAACAAGACGGGGGACGGTGCGGGTATCATGTTACAGATTCCGCATGAATTTATATTATTACAAGGTATTCCGGTACCCGAGAAGGGAAAATATGGAACCGGACTGATTTTCTTACCCAAAGACGAGGAAGAACAGAAACACATCCTGAGCATCCTTATCGAAGAAGTCGAACGTGAAGGATTGACATTGATGCATCTGCGTAATGTACCGGTCAACTCTTCTATTCTGGGTAAAGACGCTCTGGCCACCGAACCGGATATCAAGCAGGTATTCATCACCGGAGCCAGCGATACAGCCAACCTGGAACGTACGCTATATATCATCCGCAAACGGATAGAAAAACGCATCCAGCACAAAGATTTTTACATTGTTTCGCTTTCCAGCAAGAACATTGTATATAAAGGTATGCTGTCCTCCATGCAGGTACGTGAATATTTTCCGGACCTGACACAACCTTATTTCACCAGCGGACTGGCTGTAGTACACTCGCGTTTCAGTACAAATACCTTCCCTACTTGGAGCTTGGCACAACCGTTTCGTCTGCTGGCTCACAACGGTGAAATCAATACCATCCGTGGTAACCGTGCCTGGATGGAAGCCCGCGAAAGTGTACTTTCCACCCCTGCATTAGGGAACATCAAGGATATCCGACCAATTATCCAGCCCAATATGAGCGACAGCGCTTCGCTTGATAATGTACTGGAATTTTTTGTAATGTCCGGTCTGAGCCTGCCACATGCCATGGCCATGCTGGTACCGGAATCCTTCAACGACAAGAATCCTATCAGTGAAGACCTGAAAGCCTTTTATGAGTACCACTCCATTCTGATGGAACCATGGGATGGGCCGGCAGCCCTGTTGTTCAGTGACGGACGGTATGCCGGTGGTATGCTCGACCGTAACGGACTGCGTCCTGCCCGCTACCTGATTACCAAGAACGACATAATGGTAGTTGCCAGTGAAGCGGGAGTCATCAGCTTCGAACCGGGAGACATTAAAGAAAAAGGGCGTCTGCAACCAGGTAAAATTCTGTTAGTCGATACCCAGGAAGGAAAAATCTATTATGATGGCGAATTGAAGGAACAGTTGGCCACAGCCAAACCGTATCGTCAATGGCTGTCTACCAACCGTATTGAACTTGATACCTTGCGTAGTGGACGTAAAGTACAGAATAAGGTAGAGAATCACGACCGGATGCTTCGTACATTCGGATTTACCCGCGAGGACATTGAACGGACCATTACTCCGATGTGCAACAACGGTTCCGAACCTACGGCTTCCATGGGTAACGATACCCCGCTGGCCGTTTTGTCTGATAAGCCGCAACTGCTGTTCAATTATTTCCGTCAACAATTCGCCCAAGTAACAAATCCGGCCATTGACCCGATTCGCGAAGAGCTGGTCATGTCACTCACTGAATACATCGGTGCGGTAGGTATGAATATCCTGGTACCGAACGAGAGCCACTGCAAAATGGTTCGTCTGCCTCATCCGGTTTTAAACAATACGCAACTGGATATCCTGTGTAACATCCGGTACAAAGGATTCAACACCGTGAAACTCCCGATGCTGTTTGAGGTCGGCAGAGGAAAAGTCGGTCTACAGGATGCCCTGAACCAATTATGCAAGAAAGCCGAAGAATCGGTGAACGACGGAGTAAACTACATCATCCTGTCCGATAGAGGCATCGATGCCGAACATGCCGCCATCCCTTCATTATTGGCTGTCAGTGCTGTGCATCATCACCTGATTTCCGTACAGAAACGTGTACAGACTGCCTTGATTGTAGAAAGCGGCGAAATCCGTGAAGTGATGCATGCCGCTCTATTGTTAGGCTACGGTGCCAGCGCCATCTGTCCATACATGGTCTTCTCTATTTTGGACGACCTGGTAGCGAAAGGCGACATACAGATGAATTACGAAACAGCCGAGAAAAACTACATCAAAGCTATTCGGAAAGGATTATATAAGATAATGAGTAAAATGGGTATCAGTACCATTCGCTCGTACCGGGGTGCCAAGATTTTCGAAGCAGTCGGTCTGAGCGAGGAGCTGCTGAATGCCTATTTCGGGACCAGCACTTCCTCTATCGGCGGTATCCGTCTGGAAGAAATAGCCAAAGACTACATCGCTTTCCACGATGCCGGTTTCATTCCTAAAGAAGTGCCTGATCTATTACCGAATATCGGACAATTCTCATTCCGGAAAGATGGAGAAAAACATGCATGGAATCCGGAAACCATCGCTGCCCTACAACTGGCTACCCGTCTGGGCAGTTACAAGAAGTTCAAGGAGTTCACTCATCTGGTAGACGATAAAGAATCGCCTATTTTCCTTCGTGACTTCTTCCGCTTCAAACGAAATCCGATTCCCATCGACCAGGTAGAACCGGTAGAGAACATTGTGAAGCATTTCGTCACCGGTGCCATGTCATTCGGAGCCATCAGCAAGGAAGCACACGAAGCACTGGCACTGGCCATGAATAAACTGGGCTCTCGCAGCAACACCGGCGAAGGTGGGGAAGATTCTGATCGCTTCCATGAAACATTCGACGGTATTTCCCTGTCCAGCAAAACCAAACAGATTGCCTCCGGACGATTTGGAGTAACAACCGAATATCTGGTAAATGCGGAAGAAATACAGATTAAGGTAGCCCAAGGTGCAAAACCGGGAGAAGGAGGACAATTGCCGGGCTTCAAGGTTAACGAAATCATTGCCAAGACCCGCCACTCCATTCCGGGTATCTCACTGATTTCACCGCCGCCGCACCATGATATCTACTCCATTGAAGATTTGGCGCAGTTGATCTTTGACTTGAAGAACGTAAACCCCAAAGCGAAAATCAGCGTAAAACTGGTAGCAGAGAGCGGTGTAGGTACCATTGCTGCCGGTGTAGCCAAAGCGAAAGCCGATCTGATTGTCATATCAGGTGCCGAAGGCGGTACAGGAGCTTCTCCGGCTTCTTCCATGCGATATGCCGGCATCTCTCCGGAAATCGGGCTGAGCGAAACTCAACAGACACTGGTACTAAACGGTCTGCGCGGACAAGTACGCCTACAAACCGACGGACAGATAAAAACCGGTCACGACATTATCAGCATGGCCCTGTTGGGAGCCGAGGAATTCGGTTTCGGAACGACTGTCCTGATTGTACTGGGATGTGTCATGATGCGTAAATGTCATACCAACACATGTCCGGTGGGGGTAGCTACTCAAGACCCGCAATTGCGAGAACATTTCCGCGGACATTACCAATATGTAGTGAACTACTTCCAGTTCCTGGCTCAGGAAGTCCGAGAATACCTGGCCGAAATGGGATTCACCCGTCTGGAAGATATCGTGGGACGCACTGATCTGATTGAGCTGAAACCTCAACAACCAGGGACGAAAGCCTCTCTGCTTGATTTCAGCCGCATGCTGCATAAAGTAGACAGCAAAGCCGCAATCCACAACGTAACAGACCAGATACATGAAATCAGCCAGGTGAAGGATGTAGCCATGATAGCAGCCTGTCAGGAAGCCTTGGAAAACGGTAAGGAAGTATCGTTAGAATATGCCATCGCCAATACAGACCGTTCCGTAGGAGCCATGTTATCCGGAGCTGTTGCCGCCAAGTACGGAAATGCCGGATTACCGGAACAGACCATTAACGTGAAGTTCAAAGGATCTGCCGGACAGAGTTTCGGTGCATTCCTGGCTCATGGTATCAGTTTCAGACTGGAAGGTGAAGCCAATGACTATTTAGGAAAAGGATTGAGTGGTGGACGCATTTCCGTACAACCTCCGGTCCGTTCCAACTTCGAAGCAGAGAAAAATACAATTGCAGGAAACACCTTGTTATACGGTGCTACTAGTGGAGAAGTATATATCAACGGTCGGGTAGGCGAACGATTCTCTGTACGTAACTCAGGCGCTATCGCCGTTGTAGAAGGAGTAGGTGACCATTGTTGTGAATATATGACAGGAGGCCGTGTAGTCGTATTGGGAGAAACCGGACGAAACTTCGCTGCCGGTATGAGTGGCGGTGTAGCTTATGTCTGGGACAAGAACCATAACTTCGATTATTTCTGCAATATGGAAATGGTAGAACTTTCCTTGCTGGAAGACAGTACTGCACGCAAGGAACTGCACGAACTGATTCGTCAACACTATCTCTACACCGGTTCTCAACTAGCCCGTACTATGCTCGACAACTGGAACCGCTACATCGATGAGTTTATCCAGGTAACTCCGATTGAATACAAGCGCGTACTGGCCGAAGAACAGATGCGGAAACTACAACAGAAGATTGCCGAAGTACAGAGAGATTATTAATTATAACCAATAGAAAATAAGCATTATGGGAAATCCCAAAGCATTCCTTACTATACCGCGCCAGGAGGCAGGATACCGCCCGGTGCACGACCGCATCGCCGATTTTGGTGAAGTGGAACAGACGCTGAACGTCAGCGATCGCAGACTACAGGCTTCGCGTTGCATGGACTGTGGCGTACCTTTCTGCCACTGGGCCTGTCCGCTAGGCAACCGTCCGCCAGAGTTTCAGGACGCAGTTTTCCGCGGACGCTGGAAAGAAGCCTACGAGATATTGAGTCAGACCAACGATTTTCCTGAATTTACCGGACGTATCTGCCCTGCCCTCTGTGAAAAATCGTGTGTACTGAAACTGAGTATGGACGCTCCTGTCACTATCCGTGAAGATGAGTGTGCAGTCATCGAAACAGCCTTTCAAGAAGGTTATGTACAACCCCGTCAGTACGAACGAAACGGAAAGAAAGTAGCAGTCATCGGTTCCGGTCCTACCGGGCTGGCTGCTGCTAATCAGCTGAATCAGAAAGGCTACGAAGTTACCGTTTTCGAGAAACAGGAATATGTAGGCGGATTATTGAGATTCGGCATTCCAAATTTCAAGCTGCAAAAAGGCATCATTAATCGTCGTATCCAGGTCATGGAAACTGAAGGTATCGTTTTCCAAACGAACGCTGACATTGACCTGAATCACCTGCCGGAAGGATTTGACGCTTACTGTATCTGCACAGGAACTCCTGAAGCCCGCGACCTGAAGATTCCAGGACGTGACCTGAAAGGAATTCATTTCGCCATGGAAATGCTTGCCCAGCAAAACCGGGTATTGGCCGGACAGACATTCAGCAAAGAAGAACGAATCAGTGCCAAAGGCAAACATGTATTGGTCATTGGGGGTGGAGATACGGGAAGCGACTGCATCGGTACCAGCAACCGTCAGGGAGCTGTCAGTGTCACTCAGATAGAAATCATGCCCAAACCGCCGGTTGGTCAAAATCCGGCAACACCGTGGCCACAATGGCCCGTAGTACTGAAAACCAGTTCCAGTCATGAAGAAGGCTGCGAACGCCGTTGGAGCCTCACTTCCAATCAGTTCATTGGAGAAAACGGACATGTTACCGGTGTAGAAGTGGAAGAGGTAGAATGGGTACCGAATCCTGAAGGCGGACGTCCCATCATGAGACCTACCGGTAAGAAAGAAATCCTGAAAGCGGATCTCGTCCTGCTGGCCATGGGATTTCTGAAACCCGAACATCCTGCCTATGCCGAGAACGTGTTCCTGGCCGGTGATGCAGCTACAGGAGCCAGTCTGGTAGTGAAGTGTATTGCCGGTGGACGTAAAGCCGCCGCAGATATTGATGCCTACCTGACCGGCAAATAATTGCCAACCGGCTGCTCTCATATTGTCCCGACTCCGGCCGGGACAAACTACATACAAATTACAACAACTTTTAAACGATACAACTATGTGTGGAATAGCAGCGATATTCAAGATAAAAGAACAAACTCAGGAATTACGTAAGAAAGCTTTGGAAATGGCCAAGAAAATCCGCCATCGTGGTCCCGACTGGAGCGGTATCTATTGCGGAGGCTCAGCTATCCTGGCCCATGAACGACTCTCAATTGTCGACCCTCAAAGCGGAGGACAACCCCTGTATTCTCCAGACAAAAAACAGATTCTGGCTGTCAACGGGGAAATCTACAACCACCGGGAAATCCGAGAACGCTTTAAAGGACGGTATGAATTCCAGACCGGCAGCGACTGTGAAGTCATTCTGGCTCTTTACCGCGAAAAAGGAACTGATTTTCTGGAAGACCTGAGCGGTATCTTCGCATTTGCCCTCTACGATGAAGAAAAGGATGACTTTTTGATCGCACGAGATCCGATTGGCGTAATTCCTCTCTATATCGGCCGTGATAAGGAAGGCAAAATATACTGTGCCAGCGAACTGAAAGCTTTGGAAGGTTTCTGCGATTCTTATGAACCTTTTCTACCCGGACATTGTTATATAGGCAGCGAAGGTGTGATGAAACGCTGGTATACACGCGACTGGATGAAGTATGACGAATCTCTTCCGGAAACCGTTTCCTCAGAGACATACCAACAAGAGGTTACAGCCGTACACGATGCGCTGGAAGATGCCGTTCGCCGCCAACTGATGAGCGACGTACCTTACGGAGTATTGCTGTCAGGCGGTCTGGACAGTTCGGTCATCTCAGCCATCGCCAAACAGTTCGCTGCCAAACGTATCGAGACAGACGGACAGAAAGATGCCTGGTGGCCACAACTTCACTCATTTGCCGTCGGCCTGGAAGGCTCACCCGACTTGGCCAAAGCACGTGAAGTAGCCGATTTTATCGGAACCGTCCACCACGAAATCCACTACACCATTCAGGAAGGACTGGATGCCATCCGCGATGTCATCTATTACATCGAAACTTACGATGTCACCACCGTCCGCGCCTCTACCCCTATGTATCTGCTGGCACGTGTTATCAAGAGCATGGGTATCAAGATGGTATTGAGCGGCGAAGGAGCTGATGAAGTATTCGGCGGTTACCTCTACTTCCACAAGGCACCCGATGCACGGGCTTTCCACGAGGAAACTGTACGTAAGCTCTCGAAACTATACCTGTACGACTGTCTCCGCGCCAACAAATCACTTTCCGCCTGGGGAGTAGAAGGACGTGTACCTTTCCTCGATAAGGAATTCCTGGATGTAGCGATGCGTATCCATCCGGCCAGCAAGATGTGTCCGGGCAAGACCATCGAAAAAAAAGTGGTTCGTGAAGCCTTTGCTCACCTGCTTCCAGAGAGCGTCGCCTGGCGACAGAAGGAACAGTTCTCCGACGGTGTAGGATACAACTGGATTGACACGTTGAAACAGATCACCTCCGAAGCGGTAAGCGATGAACAGATGGCACATGCGGCAGAACGCTTCCCCATCCACACACCGATGAACAAGGAAGAATATTATTACCGCAGCATCTTCGAGGAATATTTCCCGAGCGAAAGCGCTGCGCTGAGTGTACCAAGTGTGCCGAGCGTAGCCTGTTCGACAGCCGAAGCACTGGCCTGGGATGCTTCTTTCCAAGGAAAGAATGAACCGAGCGGCCGTGCTGTAGCCGGCATACACGAAGAAGCTTACGAACAATGAACAACTCAAAAACTAACTTTATATAATGAAAATCCAATTCACCAAAATGCACGGAGCAGGCAACGACTACATTTACGTAAACACGTTGAAGTATCCCGTTGCCAATCCGGAAACACTTTCTATCGCATGGAGCCGCCCACACTTCGGTATCGGCAGCGACGGACTTGTACTGATAGGTCCTTCTGAAAAGGCAGATTTCAGTATGCGCATTTTTAATGCCGACGGTTCGGAAGCTATGATGTGCGGAAACGCCAGCCGTTGCATCGGGAAATACGTATACGAGCACGGACTGACCCAACACACGGAAATCACGCTGGAAACCCTTTCCGGAATCAAGACACTCCACCTGCATGTAGCTGAAGGGAAAGTCAATACCGTTACCGTAGACATGGAACAGCCGTTGCTGGAAAATAAACAACAGTTGGCAACAGCTTCCGGAAGCATGATGGATGGAGAAATCAAAGCCGACGGACAGACATTCAAAGGAACATTCGTCTGCATGGGAAATCCGCATTTCGTCATCTTCGTGCCCGATGTCATGCAGATTCCTCTCACCGAAATCGGTCCGAAACTGGAACATCATCCCCTCTTTCCGGAACGCTGCAACATTGAGTTCGCTCAAATCCGTGAAGATGGAAGTATCCGTATGCGAGTTTGGGAACGGGGCTCCGGCATCACCCTGGCCTGCGGCACAGGTGCCTGTGCTACTGCCGTAGCCGCTTCGGTTACTGGAAGAACCGGACGCAGCAGTGACATTGAGATGGATGGAGGTACTCTGCATATCGAATGGACGGCAGACAACCGCATTCTCATGACCGGGCCTGCTACCACCGTGTTCGATGGAGAAATAACGATTTAAAAACAACCAAAGAAACAGACTTTTATGGCAATAATAAACGAAAATTTTTTGAAATTACCAGGTAGTTACCTGTTCTCGGATATCGCAAAGAAAGTGAATGCATTCAAAATTGCTCATCCCGAAGCCAAACTCATCCGTTTGGGTATAGGCGACGTTACCCGTCCGCTTCCCCCTGCCTGCATCGAAGCCATGCATCGTGCGGTAGACGAGATGGCTCACGCTGAGACTTTTCGGGGCTACGGTCCGGAACAGGGGTACGATTTCCTGATTGAAGCCATCATCGCCAACGATTTTGCTCCCCGCGGTGTCCAGTTAAAAGCATCGGAAGTATTCGTCAGTGATGGAGCAAAAAGCGATACCGGTAATATCGGTGATATCTTACAGGGCTGCAACAGCGTAGCCGTAACAGATCCAGTTTACCCGGTTTATATCGACAGCAACGTGATGAGTGGACGTGCCGGCGACTTGCAGGAAGACGGACGCTGGAGCCGTATCACCTACTTGCCGTGTACAGCAGAGAACGGTTTTATTCCGCAGATTCCGGATATACGCATGGATATGGTATACCTGTGCTACCCGAACAATCCGACCGGTACCACTCTGACGAAAGAACAACTGAAGCAATGGGTGGATTACGCCCTGGCCAACGACAGCCTCATCCTTTTCGACGCTGCCTACGAAGCCTTCATCCGTGAAAACGATGTTCCCCACTCCATCTACGAGATAGAAGGCGCCAAGCAATGTGCCATTGAGTTCCGCAGTTTCTCGAAGACTGCCGGATTCACCGGTGTACGTTGTGGGTATACGGTAGTACCGGAAGAAGTCATGGCTCGGACAAGCAACGGCGAACGTGTTTCGCTGAACAGACTGTGGAACCGTCGCCAGTGTACCAAGTTCAACGGGACAAGCTACGTTACCCAGCGAGCTGCCGAAGCCATTTACAGTCCCGAAGGGAAAAAACAGGTAAAGGAGACTATCGATTATTACCTGGAAAACGCACGCATCATGCGCGAAGGTTTCCAGCCAGCCGGCTTTCAGGTATTCGGCGGTGTAAACTCTCCATATCTGTGGCTGAAGACCCCTCAAGACTGCACTTCCTGGCAGTTCTTCGACCGTCTGCTGAACGATGTCCACGTAGTAGGTACACCGGGCGTAGGCTTTGGCCCCAGCGGAGAAAGCTACCTGCGACTCACAGCCTTCGGTAAACGGGAGGATTGCATTGAAGCGATGAAACGTATCGCTAAATGGGCTAAGTAGATTCTTTTTCTATACAATAGTTTTGCGGTAACCAGCTTCCGGATGAAGGCAGGTTACCGCTTTTTCAATCAACGAAAACATACTTATTCTTTAAGAATATCATGTCGCAACAAATCACCGCAACGAGATTTTACCTCCTGATAAATATACCGACAACGCTGCTCACTCATCCGAATCTTTATACCCACAGCTATCATATCCATCAAAGTAGGATTTCCTTTGGTGTTGACAGAAGTAGCATGTTTGCCATTATATCCTTTCTATGCATAAAGTCAAATCGTAGGCTGGAGCAAGTTCCCATCTCCATTTTCCCTTTCCAATCTGTTTACAGATAAAACTGAAATTCTTGCAATGATCATCCTTATTATCTGTCAAGTAATTGAAGACCATCCGACGATACATTTCCTCCACATCAGCAAGATTTTGAGTCAGGAAACCAGTCAATGCCAACAGGTTACTATAATCCAACACCGGATTAGACAATGATATACACAATGTCCGGAGTCAGAGACAGGACACCTACCGGTATACCGTGATAATTAACAGTCAATTTTTCAATCTTCATCTTGTTTGTACGCTCTTTTCTTGTTACTGTTCTTCCGGATTTGGGTAAGCTCCTCCATCGTATCATATTTCGGTTGCACAAACAGGTTACGGAGTTCTGAAACATATCCCAATGCAATAGCCAGCCCTATCAGATTCTTCAGTGAAATCAATCCCTTCTGTTCAAAACGGACAATATTACTGACAGCTACCCCTGCCTTTGCGGCTACCTCCTCCCGCGTCAGGTTTTTCTCTACTCTCCTACGGCGGAAATCATTGGCAATATCTCGTGAAATATCATCGGGATTATCCAATGTATAGTTATCCAATACCGATAACATATTATCTGTATCTATGGAATTTATAAGAAAACTGTGTATATATTATCAGTTGTAAAGATAAGGATAATTGAGAGATTATCCAAATTTTATCTTGCTGATATTACTTTCTTTTAAAAGCTGTTTAAATGACCTTCAAAATCCATTCGATATCGCCTGAAACAGGGATATCAAGTTCTTTCCATTCTACAAAAGATTCTCCCGATTAGTTTTACGCTTTCACATGCATGTAAAAAAGTGAGGAACAATGATTTATTGTGAATGATGATGTTTCACCGTGAAAGATGATGTTTCACAAACGAGGAATCGCATATTCATGGACAGCCCTGGCACAAATCATGTTGTATCCCTCAAATTGTCCTGTATTTTTAAGAAATACCCGAACTTTAGTTGTCAGAATATCCATATCAATATTCTCCACCTTCTGCTTCACATCAAAAAAAGATTGCTTCATTATCAGATTAACGTTCCGTCTGCTGATACATGTCCCAATATGTTTATATCACGAATCATTTATGAAATCTGTCAACAGCATAGAATAAAAGCATTCACAAAAGACAGCATAATTCAGCCTGTAATATATTCGACTTTCCCATTTTAAAAATCTACGACAAAGTCAGAACTACTACAGGCTGTATAATACGCTACCGCAAACAGTTGTACATACAAATCAATGTACTGGACATTTTATTTGATCCACTAATTTTCCATCAAGATTCATAATTTCAAGAATAAGGCTATCCTGATTTGTTTTTCCTGTCAGAACCATATCATTCGAATTAATTACAATCGGGAAGTTGATGTCATTATTTTTTTCTACAAAAATATATTCATGTAAATGCCCACAAAGCATTACATCTATCTTTGCCTTATTCAATATCGGTACTATTTTAGTGAGCACTTCATAAGGACCATGCCATATCTGTTCTTTAGGAGCAGGTGGCATATGCCCAATTACGACCCTAAATTTAGCCCTTTTAAACTCATCTGATTCTATCGCTTTTTCTAGCCATAAAGCTTGTTCTGATCGATATGCATCGTAATCAGTTATCCCATAATATTCTATGTCTGAATCTGGTTTGTCTTCACCTGTATCCAAAACAATAAAGCAGACAGGACCCTGTGTAAACATGTAATACAAATGAGATTCTTTCGGCGAAAAATAATTTTGAAAAGCAGTAGCAAAAAGTCCTCTCGTTTCATGATTTCCACGTGCATAATACATAGGAATCTCTTTGGCAAACATATCAACAGATGCATCCATAAAGCCCGTAAACAGTTCCTCTTCATTCCTCAAAATAGATAACATATCACCATTGAAGAACACTAAATCCTTATCTCTAATTTTACCTACATTAAACAAGGTAGTCATATCCTTTGTACGGCCATGAATATCATTAACCACTAAAAATGATGTTTCTTTTTTCCTGGCATCGTTAGTTTTAAATACGGGTGGTTCTGATTGCCAGACATCCAGGCCAGTCGTACTACCATACAGTACCTCAACGCCTTTATGATCTAACACTTCTGTCGCATACACCCTATAGCGATAAGATGTACCAGGTTTAAGTCCAGACAGCTTAACACTATGTAACTTAGATGTATTTTTAACTCCATTCGTAGTATCATAATATTTAGGTCTTTCTTTTGCGTAAAAATGTGTCCCGTCATCAGGCAATAATTCTACCCATCCGATAGAAGGTTTATCTGTAAGCCAAACAACAGTTACCTCCGTCTCTTTTAAATTTTGCAGATATGGGCCATGCTGTATTCTAATACTACCATAAACCGATTCTACCAGACAGAAAGCAACGAATAAAAAAACAAAACTTGAAAATATAATTCTTTTCATACAATCCTTTTTTTCATTAGCAGGAAAAAATTCCTGCTAATGAATGAATAAAATATTATAAATCAATAACCTTCATTTTGTTGTAGATTCGGATTCCTATCCAATTCCACTTGAGTAAAAGGCAAATACCTATTATGCTTCTCATATTTCAGCTGTTCCAATCTACGGAATTTTTCATTTTCAGAGGTAGGAAGTTCTATTACAGCTCTACGAGTTGGATCCGGCTCATTCATATCTACAGTTCCAGACATTCGATATAATGTTTTATTCATTATCGTTTCTGCCAATAATCGCCCGTCATTATCTTTCCAACGAAGTAAATCTGCACGCCGCAAACCTTCTCCCGCCAATTCAATACAACGTTCTCTGCGTACCAGTTCACGTAATTTCTCTTGTGTATTATAATTATTACGATTTACCGCTATATGGCCTCTTACAGTACGAATGTTGTCCAAAATATCAAAAACCTCATCAATATTCTCATTCTTTTCAACATTAATCTCAGCTATTGTCAACAAGACCTCTGCATATCTGAATAAGATAGGACATATAGCCGAATTACTCAATGATGGCGAATATTGTGTAGAGGGTAAAACATATTTTGCCCACAATAATCCTGTATGAGAAGCATTAGTAGCGGCATCCATAAAGTCATCGTTAACCTTCCCGTTTATTTCTTTATCCAAGGTATTAAATATTCGTTGTACTCCTGCAGGAGATGTAAAATCCATACCAGGATAAATGACAGTATTATATAAACGTGGATCACGGTCATAAAATGGATGAGTTGGATCATATCCCGAGTCAGCTTCATCTATGGTCTTCCCATTACTCATTTCAAACATATCCACTAAATCCTGTGTTGGGACAAATGAAGCCCAACCTCCATCCTGATTATTAAACAAACGAACTGTATTATCAAAAGCATAAGTATCCTTTACATGCTGCATCGCACAGATTATTTCTTTCGAATTAACTCCTGCCTCGCTAAACATATTCAGAAAATCAGGATCAAGTTCATATTGCTTCAATGCTTGTATCTCCCGAGCAGCCTTCATGGATAAATCCAGATCACCCCAATAAAGTGCAGCCCTCATCTTGATTGCTAAAGCTGTACCTTTTGCTATCCGACCTCTTTCTGCCGGTTTATCATTCAAATCAGCCACAGCCAAATCCAATTCATCATAAACAAACTGCTTGACTTCATCCTCCGAGTTTCTAGGCAACTGAGCATCTTCGGCACGATCCGGAAGATTAGTAATCAAAGGAACTCCACCATACCAGAAATTCATCTGGAAATAACGCCAAGCTCTTATTGTTCTGGCTTGAGCCATCAGATCTCTTTTTTCAGCGTCATTTGTAAAATCAACTTGTCCTGCATTTTCCAATACCAAATTACATCGCCGTATTGTCTCATAACTATAATAATTTACTGTAGAAGTGGAAGATGAAGAACCATTTGATACATTCTTATAATTACTTGATCCCGTAAAACTATAAGAAATATCAGACATACAATCCGCAAAAAACACATCTGTAGATCCTGTTGCAGGATTATTCCAATCCTCATAACAAGCAGTTACCGCACTTTTCACATCAGATTCCGTTTTCCAGAAAGTTGTTGGAGACAACTGATCATTCGGAACCGTATTAAAAAAATCATCACACGCTGTAAATAAGCCTCCCATAAACAATGAAAGAGCCAGATATTGCAAGAGTTTAGTATTCATAGCAAATTAAATTTAGAATGTTAAGTTTATACCTATTGAATGAGTTGAAACTTGCGGATAATGAGAGCCTCTTCCTGAAGGAGCCTCCGGATCAATATCAACAGGTAAACTGTCAAAACAAAAGAGATTTTCTCCAGAATAGTATATTTTGACATTAGTTACACCTAAGCCTTTCAGCCAGCTTTTAGGGAATGTATATCCAAACTGTATGTTTTTCACACGCAAGTAATTAGCAGACTGTATCCAAAAGCTAGAATAGTTACTAGGAGAACTGGCAGATGTTCCACTCAAAGCAACCCTAGGGAAAGACGCATCCTTATTGTCCTCCGACCAGGCATCCAGCCAGGTAGTTGCCGGATGACCATCATCTCCCGAAATCTCTCCATAGACCTCTGTTGTAAAATAACGTTCAACATCTGCAGCTCCCTGAAGTAAAACAGATAAATCAAAATTCTTCCAAGACACACCAACATTGAATCCGAATGTCAGATTCGGAAGTTCTGATCCCGCAACACAACGGTCATCAGAGTTCAATTTTCCATCTCCATTAGCATCTTTATAACGGATATCACCAGCCTTGAATGTTTTTCCAAAAGGATTTCCGTATGTATCGGTAAACTTATCAGCTTCCTCCTGACTCTGGAAAAATCCATCTGCCACATAACCATAAAATGAATTATATGCTTCGCCTACCCTATTGATATAATAATCAGATATTTTATCTCCACCTATACCTAAATCTGTGATCTCATTATGGTTGATGGCAAAATTACCTGATGCATTAAATCTCCAGTCGTTCCACTGCTTATGGAAAGAAGCTGTTATCTCAACGCCATTATTTTTCATCTTACCTACATTATCTTTATATGCCCCAAGTCCAAAGGTTGCAGGTACCAGTACATCCATAATGATATCTTTCGTCAAACGATTATAATATTCAATTGAGAAATCCAAACAAGAGAAAAGACTTGCTTCTAACCCTATACCCCAATTAGTGGTCGTTTCCCAAGATATAGATTCCAGTTTCTGATACTCTTGAGTAATACCAGTATTAGTTATACCCCCAAATGGATAATTTGATCCTATTGCATAAGTAACCATCCAAGGATAAAAATCATCCAAAGCATCCTGATTACCCAGTTGTCCCCAAGAACCACGTATTTTCAAAGACTGCAACCAATCTCTTGTTCCTTCCATAAACGACTCCTCAGAAAGTCTCCATGCAGCAGAAACGGATGGAAAGTATCCCCATCTGTTACTTTTACTGAAACGTGAAGACGCATCTGCACGGAAATTCGCTTCAAACAGATATTTCCCAGCATAATCATAATTTACTCTGGCAAAATAAGACATCATTGCCAAATCCCGCGAAAAGCCTGAATTTTTCTGAGTTGAAGCAGCTCCTGCATCAATATCTGTCAAGTCATTATTAGGAAAGTTCTCGCGTGATGCTCTTGTTTCGTCTTTACTGAATTTTTCAATATGATATCCTAATAATCCTTTCAAATTATGTTGTCCGAAAGAATGTCCATAATTGGCCAACAAATCAAAATTATAACGCTCCCATTGATATATACGCTTATCAATAGAGTTAGGACCATGGTATTTATTCGAATTATATTGTATTTCTTTTACGAAATCCTTATAATCCTGTATATTAGAAATATAAGATCCTTGAGCCGTGAGCTTCAGGTCAGAATAAATATCATAATCAAAAGCTATCGTACCCGAAAAATTCTTATTCTTACGTGAAACAACCTGATCCAGGTCCAACCAGGCAATGGGGTTTCCATCTCCAATAGTTCCATAAGAGCCATCTTCATTTTTATAAGGTATCCACGGAGCTATGCGATTTACCTGACGTATTATCTGATCAGAACCACCACCAACGTAAGAATTGGTCGGATCATCATAATCATTGTGAATAAATGCCATATTAGTTCTCATATTCAAACGATCCGTCATCTTTACATCCAGATTCATACGCAAATTAAATTGTTCTCTATTGCTATGAACCATAATGCCATTCTGATGCTGATAACCAGCAGATGCCATGTATTTGACATTCTGACTTCCACCAGAAATGTTTATATTATGCTTATGTATGAAACCATTACCTTGAAATGCCAGATCATTCCAATCAGTATTAGGATGGCCATATGAGTCTGTTCCATCACGGAACAATTGAATATCTGTTTCGGTGAAACGTGGATTCTTGTTATCGTCTTCCAAAGCCTTATTATATAATATAGCGGCATCAGCAGAATTAACCCGTTCAATTGTTCCCGTAGGCTTTTGCCAACCAAAGTTTCCACTATAACTAACTGTCGGTTTTCCCTCTTTTCCACGTTTAGTTGTTATCAGGATAACTCCATTGGCAGCTTTTGAACCATATATGGCAGCCGACGCTGCATCTTTTAAGACAGAGATTGATTCTATATCATTAGGATCTATCGAATTCATGGTTTCTGTTTCAATGCCATCCACCAGAATATAAGGATCAGAATTATTCAAGGTACCTGTACCCCGAACTCTGATAGAACCCGCATCTTGTCCAGGTCTACCTTCACCCGAAGTAATAGTCATACCCGGAACAGCTCCTTGAATAGCTGCCGTTACGTTAGTCACAGGACGTTCCATCAAATCTTCATGCCCCACCGTAGCAACAGAACCTGTCAGGTTAATCTTTTTCTGGGAGCCATAACCTACAACTACAACCTCCTCAAGCACCTCCGTATCTTCCTTTAAGGTAACAAGCTGTTCTTTGCCTGGAACAGCATTGAAGGACTGCTCCTTATATCCGATATAAGATACCTTCACTACTGCATTCTCAGATACATCCAAAGAAAAGTTTCCGTCGAAATCTGTTATCGTACCATTAGTTGTACCTTTCTCAATGACAGTAGCACCAATGATAGGATCACCTTTCGCATCGAGAATACGTCCCTTAATCTTTCCTGTTTTCCCCTGAGGAAAAGTAGCTGAAGCCGACCTTTTCTTCAGAACAATCTTTTTGCCCTGAATCTCATAATCTATACCTTCCTGTCCTTTTAATATCTGTCTTACAACTTCTTCTATGGTCGCATTCTTAGCAGATACAGATACACGTTGTTTAGTATTGATATCATTCGATGAAAAGACGAACGAGTAGCCCGAAGTCTTCTTCAACTGTTCTATCGCTTCTTTGACTGTTACATTCTTGATTTCCAATGAAATATCCTGCGCAAAGACCGATAGGTTAAAGCAAAGCGCTGCCGAGGCTATTAACATAGCCTTATTGAAACATCTCATAATAAGTCTGATTTTAAATTAAATAACTCGAATAAATTGGTTTGAGATTATAGATTCGCTACTTTTGCCGAATCTAACAAGAATAAAGGTGTCTTTCATTAGGTATCTGATTCTCAGCACTGAAGGATGTGGCCGCATCCTCCAGTGTTTTTTTGATACCCAGACTGCTTAACCGGATAATAGTGTTGTCATAGGCTTAATAATAGGGTTAATTTAAGGTTTTACATTTTGTTGACTGAATCACACTTAATCAATATATTTTATACCTATTGTTTTCGTACTTATAATTCATCCTGTTGGTAGAAGAAATTGTTCCGAGTACCTGTTCTATCGTATTTCCTGTAATACTGAAACTTCCGTAAAAACGTCTGTCTTTCAATGAATCAGCTACCTCTATTTCAACTCCGAAAGCCCTTTGTAACTGTTTGGCTATATCCTCAAGCAGAATCTCATCAAAATAAAGTTCATTCTTTGTCCAAAGATTAGACTTATCTGCTTTCATTTTCAGTTTCTTCATATCTCCGGTGGATTTACTTAATACAGCCTTTTCATCAGGCAAGAGGTATATATCTTCTGCATCCTTCATTTCATTATGCAGTTTCACTTTCCCCTCCATCAGATTTACCACAACCTCTTTATCATCAGTATAATTACGGAAATTGAATTTAGTTCCAAGAACCTCCAGATGAAGTTCTTTCGTACTGATTTCAAAAGGTATATCTTTATTCTTTGTAACTTCAAAATATCCTTCTCCATCCAAGTTCAGATGTCTGTCATCCACTCCAAAACCTTGAGAATATGTTATCTTTGAACCGGCATTCAGCCAAACCATTGTTCCATCGGGCAGATATAACTTCGTACATGCGCCTAAAGGGGCTTCTACTACAATATCCGAGAAACCCTGTTTAATTGTCTTTACCCCTCCCCAATATCCCAAAAATGGAAGGATAATAATCAATATTATTGCAGCTATACTACATATTCCGGAGCATACCCGTTCACTTTCCGGTAGCCTATAAAGCATAAAAATAGCCTTTAAAAGCACAATCTTATATCCGTTCATCCCCTAAAAGGATGAAAAAATGGATAACCAGACATTAAAATCTCAATTTTTCC
>ERZ780034.63-NODE-63-length-39601-cov-6.75846_pt1 | contig 39601 bp, 30 predicted proteins | sample MGYA00511855_ERZ780034 | MGnify/ENA primary metagenome ERZ780034 (study PRJEB29588, sample SAMEA2148024) | human gut metagenome | biome: human gut; feature: human-associated habitat; material: faeces | place: Denmark | collected 2008/2010 ...
AAGTCGGGGCTTTGTCGTAAAAAAATGAGGGTGCATCATTTTGACACACCCTCATTTATGTATGGATTTGCCTTGACGAGTTGGTAAAAACATTTATTCCTCTACCCTGAACCGCCAGCTGCAACAACACGTCGCATCGGTTACTTCCGGAAAACAGCTGATGCATTCACAAGTGATACGCTCGTCAATGGTGCGGGCGAAACCGGCATATTCTATTTCGCCTACAGGTTTGCAGGGGTGGAACGGCATACCTTTGCGTTCGCGTGCCCGTTGTACCCGGCACTCCCGTGTCCTGTAAACCAGTGTCTTTCCATCATCTTCCCAAAGGAGATCCGCTTCATTCAGGTTGGCATAGAAACGTAATTGCAGGGCACGGGCAAGTCCTTCCAGACCGGGATGCTCGGGAAGTTCCAAAAACTGTCTGATGCGTTTGGCTTCAATGATAGTGAATCGTCGCCAGGCTTCCGCGTCGTGATACATGGCTTCATCCATTCCTAGTTTCTGTTCTACCGACTGGAACCACACGCCGTCCATAGCCAGCCAGTTCTTTGAATAATCTTCAATCAGCTGTATCAGTTTTTCCTTGGGGAGTGATTGCAATAATTCGTTTTTCATTTGTATCTTTACGGAGTTGAATGTTTTTTCTTTGCTAAGTTACAAAAATACTGAGAATCTGAATCCTTCAGTACACATGAAAAACAACAGATATATACGATGAAAAAGATGAATTTACTTGGAATGATGGCTTGTCTGTTATTTCCGGATTTGTATGCACAGCACCAGATTAAATTTGATGTACCTAATCCATTGGCCGAAACTCCTGCATGGGGTGGGAAAAATGCATCGGTATCGGCAGGAGATACGGGGGAAAATTTAGACAAACACTGGGAACACACCACCTTGCCGATAGGCAATGGAAGTATCGGAGCCAATATTTATGGTTCTATCAGCGCTGAACGTATTACTTTTAATGAAAAATCGTTATGGCGGGGAGGACCGAACACTTCGAAAGGGGCGGCTTATTATTGGAATGTGAACAAGGAATCGGCTCATGTCCTGAAGGATATCCGACAGGCATTTCAAGACGGTGATACACAAAAGGCTACAGAACTGACTCAAAATAATTTCAACAGTACGGTTCCTTATGGTTCCGCTGATGAAGAGCCTTCCAGGTTTGGTAGTTTCACTACCTGTGGAGAATTCCGTATAACTACCGGACTGGCCGATACTGATGTAACCGGTTATAGCAGGACGCTTTCTCTCGATTCTGCGTTGGTTAATGTAGATTTCATATCCGATGGAATAAGATATACCCGTACGTATTTTACGTCTTATCCGGATAATGTGATGGTTATCCGCTTTAAAGCGTCGGAAGCTGGCAGGCAGAATCTGGTATTTTCGTATTTGCCAAATCCGGTATCTACGGGTAAATATATCCGGAAACAGAAAGGTGAGTTCTGTTATTCGGCCAGATTGGATAACAACAAGATGGAATATGCTGTCCGTGTGAAGGCGGTTACTGAGGGTGGTAAGTCCTGGACCGATGGGAACGGGGCTATCCATGTGGAGAATGCCGATGAGGTGATGTTTATTGTTTCGGCAGATACGGACTATCGGATGAACTTTGATCCGGACTTTACAGACCCTAAGGCTTATGTAGGAGTAAAGCCTTTGCAGACAACGGAACAATGGATTCGTCAGGCCGCATTGTATGGATATGACGAATTATTGGACAGACATTATAAAGATTATATTTCCTTGTTTGGACGTACAGAATTTGAACTGAATACTTCCTATAGCAGTGCTGCGGATTTAGAGAAACTATCTACTCCGAAGCGTTTGGAAAGATACCGTACGGGGGCTCCGGATTATGGATTGGAGACGTTGTACTACCAGTTCGGCCGTTACCTGCTGATTTCCAGTTCCAGACCGGGAAATCTGCCGGCCAATCTTCAGGGAATCTGGCATAATAATGTAGATGGGCCATGGCGTGTAGATTATCACAACAACATCAATATTCAGATGAATTATTGGCCTGCCTGTCCGACAAATCTGGCCGAATGTGAACTGCCATTGATTGATTTCATATGGACGCAACTGAAGCTAGGCGCTGTAACGGCGAAATCCTATTTCGGTGCACGTGGATGGACTACTTCTATTTCTTCCAATATTTTCGGCTTTACTACTCCGTTAAGGGATAAGGATATGTCGTGGAATTTTTCGCCGGTAGCTGGTCCTTGGCTTTCTACTCATGTATGGAATTACTATGATTATACCCGTGATGTGGATTTTCTGCGTTCGGTAGGTTATGAGCTTATCAAGGGAAGTGCCCGATTTGCGGTAGACTATTTGTGGCATAAACCGGACGGCACCTATACGGCGGCTCCTTCTACTTCGCCCGAACATGGTCCGATAGATGAAGGAACTACTTTTGCTCATGCGGTTATCCGGGAGATTCTGTTGGATGCCATTGAGGCTAGCAAAGTGTTAGGGATAGATGAAGAAGAACGGCAGGAATGGGAAAAGGTTTTGGCGGGTATTGCTCCGTACAAAATAGGACGTTACGGTCAGCTGATGGAGTGGTCGAAGGATATCGATGACCCTTCGGATGAACACCGGCATGTGAACCACCTGTTCGGACTGCATCCGGGACATACGGTATCGCCGGTAACGACACCTGAGCTGGCAAAAGCTTCGCGGGTAGTCTTGGAACATCGGGGAGACGGGGCTACCGGCTGGAGTATGGGGTGGAAGCTTAACCAGTGGGCACGTCTGCATGACGGTAACCGCTCTTATACGCTTTATGGAAATCTGTTGAAGAACGGCACGAATGAGAATCTGTGGGACTCTCATCCGCCTTTTCAGATTGACGGAAACTTTGGAGGTACAGCCGGCGTGACAGAAATGTTGCTTCAGAGTCACATGGGATTCATCCATCTGCTTCCGGCACTTCCGGATGTATGGCACGAAGGGAAACTTACCGGTATACGTGCACGTGGAAACTTTGTTGTGGATTTATATTGGCAGGATAATAATCTGACCAAAGCTGTTGTCCGTTCGGGTTCCGGAGTTCCTTGTGTCTTGTATTATAAAGGAAATAGACTGGAATTTGACACTGAAGCAGGCGGAGAATATACGGTACTTCTGTCCGATGGAAAATTGAAGTTGGATTTATAAAAATCGTTTGCAGACTGTTTGAAATGTGATTTAAACTGTCTTTAAAACAAAAGCCGTCTCATCCTTGGTAATCCAAGTTTTGAGACGGCTTTTGTTTTTATGTATCGTTTGAAAGATGATCAGCTCAGACGTGCCAATGTCTCTTTGATGCGGCGCATTGCTTCTACGATGTTTTCATCGGAAGTGGCATAACTCATGCGGATGCATTCAGGAGCTCCGAATGAAGTACCGCCTACACAAGCTACATGGCCTACTTCCAGCAGGTACATGGCCAGGTCGTCAGCGTTGTTGATAATGCGGTCACCGTCTTTCTTACCGAAGAAAGAATCACATTTCGGGAACAGGTAGAAAGCACCTTGCGGGAAATTTACTTCGAATCCCGGAATTTCCTTAGCCAGTTTGACAATCAGGTCACGGCGGCGTTCAAAAGCCTGACGCATTTCTTCTACCGGAGCCTGAGTTCCAGTGTAAGCAGCTTCGGCTGCCTTTTGTGATACGGAACAAGGACCTGAAGTATATTGACCTTGCAGTTTGTTTACTCCTTTAACAATCCATTCCGGACCGGCAATGAAACCGATACGCCATCCGGTCATGGCATATGCCTTAGAAACTCCGTTTACGATAACTACACGATCTTTGATTTCAGCAAACTGAGCGATACTCTGATGTTTGCCGATGTAGTTGATGTGTTCGTAGATTTCGTCAGCGATAACGATAACACGTTCGTGTTTTGCCAATACAGCAGCCAGTCCGGCCAGTTCTTCCTGTGTATAAACAGAACCTGTCGGGTTAGATGGAGAGCAGAGAATCAGTGCACGTGTGTTTGGAGTAATGGCTGCTTCCAGTTGGGCCGGAGTGATTTTGAAATCCTGGTCGATACCGGCACGTACAATGACTGGAGTACCTTCTGCCAGCTTGACCATTTCCGGATAGCTTACCCAATAAGGTGCCGGAACAATGACTTCATCCCCTTTGTTAATCAAAGCCATGATGGTGTTGCAGACAGACTGTTTGGCACCATTGGCACAGCTGATTTGGGCAGCAGTGTATTCCAGACCGTTTTCGTTTTTCAGTTTGGCAACGATCGCATTGCGCAGAGCCGGATATCCGGCTACAGGAGAATAGCGAGAGTAGTTCTCGTCGATAGCTTTCTTGGCAGCTTCCTTGATGTGGTCGGGCGTATTGAAATCCGGTTCGCCTACGCTAAGATTAATAACATCAACACCTTGTGCTTTAAGTTCACTACTTTTTTGAGACATAGCCAGTGTAGCCGATGGCGACAGGCTGTTCAAACGATCTGAGAGTTGGTTCATTGTCTTCTAATTATTAGGTTGAGTTTTATTTTGCAAAAGAAGCTAATTTCTTTCAAATATAAAAGAAATTAGCTTCGAAAAAGGTATTAAGCAAGTGAAATACCTGCTTCTGTTACTTTCTGTCTCCAAAGATGCGCAAGAGATAGATGAATAGGTTGATGAAATCCAGATACAAGGTCAAAGCTCCTAATAAAGCAATTTTCTGGGTATTGTCGTTCACTTCGATTCCATCTTGTGAAAGCAGTCTCTTGATTTTCTGTGCATCATAAGCAGTTAACCCGACAAACAGCAGGACGCCGATGTAGGAGATGATCAGAGTCATCATGGAACTGTGGAGGAACAGATTTACCAGAGAGGCAATAATCAGTCCGATAACTCCCATGATACAGATACTTCCGAGTTTGGTCAGGTCTTTACGGGTAAAGCTACCTATCAATGCCATAGCACCGAATGTGCCTGCAGTAATGAAAAAGGTAGAGGCGATGGAGCTTGCTGTATATACGACAAACAAAGTAGCCATCGTAATTCCGTTCAGTACAGCGTATGCGATGAAGAGTAGGGTAGCCGTAGTAAAAGAGATACGGTATATACGGGCAGACATGTATACGACGAGGGCCAGTTCTGCAATCAGTATGCCCCAAAACATGAACTGGTTTTGAAACATCATTTCCAGAAGGGTATAGGAACGTGCTACATAGAGGGCCACGAAGCCTGTGATGGTCAAGGCAAGTGTCATCCAGAGATACACACGACGGAACAGGGTAGCAGAGGCCGATTGGGCATAATTCTTAATCAGTTCGTTACTTCTTTCCATAATAATTTAATTTCTAATAAAAGGGTGATGAATTATGAACCGTCGGCTTCGGATAGAAGGCGACGGTTCTGTAAAATATTATCGGTTAAAATGCAACGTATGTCCCATACGCTCTTTTTTGGTATGCAGATAACGTTCGTTGTAAGGATTTGGGGTAACTTCAATAGGTACAATTTCTACAATTTCCAGGCCGTAAGCTTCCAGTCCGACACGTTTTACCGGATTGTTGGTGATCAGACGCATCTTATGGATACCTATTTCACGCAGAATCTGTGCTCCGACTCCATAATCGCGTTCATCTGCCTGATGTCCCAAGCATAGGTTGGCGTCTACCGTATCCATACCTTCTTCCTGAAGTTTATAAGCTCTCATTTTCTCCATCAGTCCGATACCTCTTCCTTCCTGATTCAGATAGATAAGTGCTCCTTTCCCTTCTTTATCAATCATTTCCATTGCTTTGTGTAATTGTTCTCCACAGTCACAACGCATAGAACCGAAAATGTCTCCTGTTGCACACGATGAGTGTACACGTACCAGCAATGGCTCATCTTCTTCGAAATTCCCTTTAATAAGGGCAACATGTTCCAAGCCGTTGCTTTTCTGGCGGAATGGTATCAGTCGGAAATGTCCGTACTCAGTCGGCATATCGACTTCTACTCCCTTTTCTACCAAGGATTCCTGTTTCAGACGGTAAGCAATCAGTTGTGCTATGGAAATCAGCTTCAGGTTGTATTCCTGAGCAAATTTGTGCAGTTCCGGAAGACGGGCCATGGTTCCGTCTTCATTCATGATTTCCATTAAGGCTGCAGCCGGATACAGTCCGGAAAGACGTGCTAAATCGACAGCAGCTTCTGTATGACCGGCACGTCTGAGTACCCCCTTGTCTTGGGCATACAGTGGGTTAATGTGTCCTGGACGGCCGAATGTTTCGGGAGTAGAAGTCGGGTCGGCCAAAGCACGGATAGTAGCAGCACGGTCGGCAGCTGATACACCGGTTGTGCAACCTTCCAGTTTATCAATGGTAACGGTGAACGGAGTTCCTAATATGGAAGTGTTGGAGTCTACCTGATGAGGCAGATCCAGTTCTTTACAACGAGAGATAGTGATAGGAGCACAAAGTACACCTCTGGCATGTTTCAGCATGAAGTTTACTTTTTCCGGAGTTATCATTTCAGCAGCGATAATCAGGTCTCCTTCGTTTTCGCGGTCTTCATCGTCTACTACAATGACAAACTCACCTTTACGAAAGTCCTCTAAAGCTTCTTCAATGGTATTCAATTTAATTTTTTCCATAATTCCTATAGGTTATTATCGAGATTAGTTTTAATACGTTCTTGAATTGTTCTACTGGTCTTGATGATATTTTTTAAATCTTTGTCAAGACGTACCCGGTAGCGCCAGATATTCAGCCAGATAATAAGGCCTGCTGGTACAATCAATCCGCAAAGTAGATTTAACCAGCGATTGTCGAACAGGCTCTTATGAGCTTTAACCGATAATTGCGGGTATTTGTTCAACAGATTAATCAGTATGCCATCTTTGGAATTGGACAAATCTTCTATTTCATCTTCCATCTGTTGACTGATTTGTTGAATCTTGTCATCATGCTCATTGCTAATGAAGATTCTGAAATAATTAGGTGGTCCCAGTAATCGGTGAGCCTGTGCATATCCTTCACATGCAGTACAGATTTCATCCAATGTGGTAATGGCTTTCTGATAATCGGGTGTCTGGATGATAACTTCCTTACGGAACAGGTGTCGTTCAGTCCGAATGCCGAAAATCTTCCGGAAGAATGCCAGATAGACATCGATGTTGAATACGACTGAATCTTTGTTTGACTTGTAAGTCAGAAACGCTCCTAATGGGGCTAGTACCAATGTACTCATCCAGGTTCCCAATGCTACATTCATTTCTCCACTTTTTCCAATGCGGGTAGCACCGGAATCAATGATGTAGTATACAACAAAAATCAATACGGAAATGACGACTGGCATTCCCAACCCTCCTTTTCGGATAATAGCTCCCAATGGTGCACCGATGAAGAAGAAGATGATGCAAGCTAATGAAAGAGTGATTTTCTTATGCCAATCTGAAATGTGGCTACGGATGCTTCCGTCAGCATCTTTGGTCAGATAGCTTTTCATATTCCACTCTGATGCCAGTGAATTGATTCGGTTTCCGGTTGTAGTCAATGTACTCAGTTTTTCAGCAGAAGTCATGGCATTGAAAATACTGTCTGTATTGATGGGTACCGTTTTGGGGCTGACAGTTTTATCTTCATCAGATTCTTTCTTCGGTAAAATAATTGTAGCCTGGTAGGTAGTTTGCATGGCATCTTTGTAGATAGAACGTCCTACACTGTCTGCATAGCATTGGATAGAATCTACAGCTTCTGCTATTTCATTCATGTTTTTGATGTCGGAACGGCGGTCCAGAAAGCTGCCGTCAACCATATTGAACTGTGTGTCGAATTCTATCAAGACATGCTTCTCACGGAAGGTTTCCCTTCTGTAAGGAACATTTTTTGAGATTGCTGATTGTGATTTCAGGTTTTCGAATTGTTCTCCGTTATAAAGATGGAGAAATAGATGCCCCTTATCTGCAGTCAGTTCCATTTTTCCTTCCGATGCCCAGATAATGCGTGCATTGTCGAAACCGTCAGAAAAATTATATATGAGCATGTCTTTCAGGATTCCTGTATCACGGTCCTTATGTTTTACATAAATGTTGTATCCTTCAATATCGCTGTAGAAGATACCTTCAGGAATATCTACTTCTGGTGATTTTTGTTTCATGGATACCAGTAGAGTCCAAAGCTTTTTTTGGGCTTTAGGACCTACGATGTTTTGAAAGAAAAAAGACATGGCGCCTAGAAATACGCATAAGATGACAACTGGTCGTATAATACGTAGCAAAGGAATACCAGCAGCTTTCATTGAAAGCAACTCATACCGTTCACCGAAATTTCCAAACGTCATTAATGCGGCCAATAAGATGGCCAATGGAAGAGACAATGGTATCAGTGTCAGTGCCGATAGAAAGAAAAATTGAGCAAGAACACTGATTTCCAAACCTTTTCCTACCAGTTCGTCGACGTATCTCCATAAAAACTGCATCATAAAGATGAACAGACAAATGAAGAATGTTCCTGAAAAGAGCAACAAGAAACTTTTCAGTACAAATATATCGAGTTTTTTTATGCGTAGCATTTTTACTTTACTTGATTGAGATGCAAAAATAGCATAAAAAAACGGAGCAGACTGTATTGTTTTGATATTTTTAGCATTACAAACCGCAAGTTCTGCGTAGAACATCAATCTGTGAATCCCAAAGGCTCTTTACATCTTCTTCTTCCCCTTCGTCTGCGAAATCTGTGATTTCTAGTACTCGGTTAGTGGTAAGTTCATCGTAATGTAGCTTGAATTCGAAATATGTTTTTGGTTCTTCGTCTGTCCAATGGAACCGAATGAACGATTCAGCGCGGGAATTGATGACGTCAGCACTACGGACTTCTGTTTTTCCCCATTGGAAGGTATAAGTCTTTCCTGCTTTATTGACCCGGTCTGCGAACCAACGCTGCAGTCCTGCGGCTGTGCTGACAATACCCCAGATAATATTGCTTGAAGAGGGATTGAGTGGATACTCAATGTGTACTTTTTTTTTCATAGGTGTGTTTTAATATAGTTTTTAGATTTCGGGTGGCAAATTAATGTATTTTTTTTGTATGCTACAATACTATATTCTTCTTTTTATTGATATACGTTTTAAATCCTCTTCTTTAGGTATCGGATAATATGTTTTGTGAAAAAGTTTGCAGATTTTTTAGCCAAAGATTTGGATATATGAAAAAGTTGCTCTATCTTTGCACCCGCAATCGAGAAATGATGGCGGGATAGCTCAGCTGGTTAGAGCGCATGATTCATAATCATGAGGTCCCCGGTTCAATCCCGGGTCCCGCTACTGAAAAAGATTTAGCCGTTGGGTGGCTTCCACGCCTGGCGGTTTTTTAAAGTGATGGCGGGATAGCTCAGCTGGTTAGAGCGCATGATTCATAATCATGAGGTCCCCGGTTCAATCCCGGGTCCCGCTACAGTTCAGACGTTCAAAGAAATCTTGGACGTCTTTTTTTATTTTTTAGAAACCGGTTTTGATTAACCGATTCCTAAAAATGTAAGGATGTCCGTACTTTTATCTGCGATGAAGTCCGGATGGTAAGCTTCAAGTTCAGTGCGCGGGCGGAATCCCCAACTGACTCCTACGGTGGTCACTCCAGCATTTAATCCTGTCTGCATATCTACACACGAGTCTCCTATGTAAACAATTTCTTCTTTGGAAACTTTGGCGTTTTGAGCTATTTCTTCAATGATTTGTGGATTCGGTTTGGATGGAATTCCTTCGCGCTGTCCTAAAATGGCTGTAAAGTAGATGTCAGGAAAGAATTGATGGATAAGCTTGGTGGTAGCTTCCTGATATTTATTGGATGCCACAGCTACAAGGAATCCTTGATTCTGCAGTTGTTTCAGCATTTCGGTAATTCCTGGATAGGGAAGGCTTAGGTCTGCGTTATGAATATTATAATATGGTATGAATCGAGAACGTATTTTTTGGATGTTTTCCAGGCTTTTTTCTCCTTCCGGTAAAGCCCGTTCGAATAATTTATTAATGCCGTTTCCTACGAAAAAACGATAGGTATCTGTATCGTAGGTAGGGTAACCATAAGATTCCAGCGCGTAATTGGTGGCAGTAGCCAAATCTGCAATAGTATTGAGAAGTGTTCCGTCTAAATCGAATATGACTAGTTTTTTCATGTCTTTTTTTATGTGCAAAGGTAGAGATTCCAGTGTCAATAAACAAAATTTTAACAGAATGTAGTATGGCTGGATTTTCTCTCTTTTTTCTATCTTTGTGGATACAAATGTATAACCTTCAAAAAAGATGAGTATGAATTTTTTGGATTTGGTGAAAAAACGTTATTCGGTTCGTAGCTATTTGCCGCGTGCGATAGAAGCGGATAAGATGAATTATATCATGGAATGTGTGCGCTTGGCTCCATCGGCTGTTAATTTCCAACCGTGGCATTTTTCAATTGTTACGGATTCTGAAAAGTTGTCAAAACTGAAGTCGGCATATGCCCGTGAATGGATAGAAAGTGTTCCCTGCATTATTGTAGCTTGTGTAGACCATCGGGAAGCTTGGCATCGAAAAGCGGATGGTAAGGATCATTCGGATATAGATATATCCATTGCTGTAGAGCATTTATGTCTAGCTGCAGCGGAACAAGGACTTGGTACTTGCTGGGTATGTAATTTTGATGTACCTCGTTGTCGGGAGGTGATGAATCTTCCTGAAAACTGGGAACCTGTGGTATTGATTCCGATTGGATATGCGACTGAGGATGATATACCGGAAAAAAGAAGAAAGACACTGGATGAGATTGTTTTCTGATAGAATAGTATATTTTTAACGCTATTTAAAAGAAAATGTAATTTTAATGACGTAATTTTGGGGTGACTTTTCGGGAACACTGAAAAGTCACTTTTTTATATTCAAAATAACCTTGATTATGGAAAACTTAGAAACAGGATTATTGCTGATGGTGGTCGGTATGGCCACTGTTTTCGTAATTCTTCTCATTGTTATCTACCTTAGTCAGTTGCTGATCAAGTTGGTGAATAAGGTAGCTCCAGAAGAGGAACCGAAGAAAAAGGCGGTTCCGGTGGCTACTTCCTCGGATACAGGAGCCATGGATGCTATCAAAGCAGCGGTAGACATTCTGACTGCCGGTAAAGGTCAGGTAATCAAAATTGAAAAATTACGTTAATCGAATTGAAAAACACTTGTTGTTAACATGGAAAAAGAAGTAAAATTTAGTTTGGTCTTTCGCGATATGTGGCAGAGCGCCGGAAAATATGTTCCGCGTGTAGACCAGTTGGTGAAAGTGGCTCCTGCCATTATTGAAATGGGTTGTTTCGATCGCGTTGAGACAAATGGGGGTGGTTTTGAACAGGTAAATCTGCTGTTCGGAGAAAATCCGAATAAGGCTGTCCGTGAATGGACAAAACCTTTTCATGAAGCAGGTATCCAGACACACATGTTGGACCGCGCCTTGAATGGGTTACGTATGAGTCCGGTTCCAGCCGATGTCCGTAAACTGTTCTATAAGGTAAAGAAAGTACAGGGAACCGATATTACACGTACATTCTGTGGATTGAATGATGTCCGCAATATTATTCCTTCTATCGGTTATGCCCATGATGCTGGTATGATTTCTCAATGTTGTCTTTGTATTACATATTCGCCTGTTCATACGGTAGAATATTATTTGAACATGGCTAAGCAGCTTATTGATGCAGGTTGTGATGAAATCTGTATCAAAGATATGGCTGGTATCGGACGTCCGGTATTCTTAGGTAAAATTGTTGCAGGAATCAAGAAAATAAAAGATATTACGATCCAGTATCATTCTCATGCTGGTCCCGGTTTTAATATGGCTTCTATTTTGGAAGTATGTAAGGCGGGTTGTGATTACGTAGATGTAGGTATGGAACCTTTGTCTTGGGGTACGGGACATGCTGATGTTATCAGTGTGCAGGCCATGCTGAAGGATGCCGGTTTTAAAGTACGTGAGATCAATATGCAGGCCTATATGAAAGTACGTTCCATGATTCAAGAATTTATGGATGATTTTCTGGGATTGTATATCAGTCCGCGTAATCGTCTGATGAATTCTCTGTTGATTGGACCGGGATTACCAGGTGGTATGATGGGAAGTCTGATGGCGGATCTGGAAACAAATCTGGAGTCCATCAATAAGTATAAGGCTAAACGCAACCTTCCGTTTATGACACAGGATGAACTGTTGATCAAGTTGTTTGATGAAGTCTCTTATGTATGGCCTCGTGTAGGTTATCCGTGTCTGGTGACTCCGTTCAGCCAGTATGTCAAGAATCTGGCTATGATGAATGTCATCCAGATGGAAAAAGGTAAGGAACGTTGGGGAATGATAGCCGATGATATTTGGGATATGATTCTAGGCAAAGCTGGAAAACTGCCGGGTGAATTGGCTCCTGAAATTGTAGAAAAGGCAGAACGCGAAGGACGTAAGTTCTTTACCGGTAATCCACAGGATAATTATCCGGATCAGTTGGAAAAGTACCGCCAATTGATGTGGGAAAAGAAATGGGATACTGGTAAAGATGATGAAGAACTTTTTGAATATGCTATGCATCCCGCTCAGTATGAAGCATATAAGAGTGGAAAGGCAAAAGCAGATTTCTTGGAAGATGTGAAGAAGCGTCGCGAAGAAAAAGAAGTATCACACATGGCGGGCGATCAGACAAAAGTATTGACGGTGGATGTAAACGGACAGGCTTATCGGGTAACTGTAGCTTTCGGTGATGTGCATCCGGATAAGTTGGCTGGCGCTGCTCCGGCTGCCGGACAGACTGCCGCACCGGCACCTACCGGTGAGGGTAAGGATGTGCTTTCTCCGTTGGAAGGTAAATTCTTCTTGACAAAGAGTGCGCAAGAAACTCCGGTGAAGGTAGGCGATAAGGTAAATCAGGGCGATGTAATCTGCTATGTGGAGGCCATGAAGACTTATAATGCCATTCGTGCCGAATTCAGCGGAACTGTAACCGCTATTTGCGTAAATTCTGGTGATAGCGTTTCTGAAGATGACGTATTAATGAAAATTTTGTAATGGAAGATATATTTGGAAGATTATATGAGATGACGGCTTTCAGCAATATCGTTGCTGATCCGCGTTTTCTGATCATGTATGCCATTGCATTCATTCTGCTTTACTTGGGTATCAAGAAGCAGTATGAGCCTCTGTTGCTGGTCCCGATTGCTTTCGGTGTATTGCTGGCCAATTTCCCGGGTGGCGATATGGGAGTTATCCAGGCCGATGAGAATGGTATGGTCATGGTCAAGGGTGTGATGAAGAATATATGGGAAATGCCTTTACATGAGATTGCTCATGAACTGGGATTGATGAACTTCATCTATTACATGTTGATAAAGACAGGTTTCTTACCTCCGATTATCTTTATGGGTGTCGGTGCGTTGACTGATTTCGGTCCGATGTTGCGTAACCTTCGTCTGTCTATTTTCGGTGCAGCTGCCCAATTGGGTATCTTTGCTGTTCTGCTGGTCGCTATTCTGATGGGATTTACTCCGAAGGAAGCTGCTTCGTTGGGTATCATCGGAGGTGCGGACGGTCCGACTGCTATCTTTACGACTATTAAGCTGGCTCCGCACCTGTTAGGTCCGATTGCCATTGCAGCCTATTCCTACATGGCATTGGTTCCGGTCATCATTCCGTTGGTGGTACGTATCTGGTGTACGAAGAAAGAACTTTCTATCAATATGAAGGAGCAGGAAAAGAAGTATCCTTCTACCACAGAAATCAAGAATCTGCGCGTGTTGAAGATTTTGTTCCCGATTGCGGTAACGACAATTGTTGCTCTTTTTGTTCCGAGTGCCGTTCCATTGATTGGTATGTTGATGTTCGGTAATTTGGTAAAGGAAATCGGTAGCAACACATCCCGTTTGTTTGATGCTGCTTCTAACAGTATCATGAATGCTGCTACGATATTCTTAGGTATCTCTGTTGGTGCTACTATGACAACCGATGCTTTCTTGAACTGGACGACTATCGGTATTGTTATCGGTGGATTCCTTGCATTTGCCTTATCTATATCAGGAGGTATCTTGTTTGTAAAGGTAGTGAACCTCTTTACTAAAAAGAAAATCAATCCGCTTATCGGTGCTACGGGTTTGAGTGCTGTGCCTATGGCCAGTCGTGTGGCCAATGAAATAGCATTGAAGTACGACCCGAAAAATCATGTGCTCCAGTACTGTATGGCCAGCAACATTTCAGGTGTTATCGGTTCTGCTGTAGCAGCAGGCGTACTGATTTCATTCCTGGGTTGATGAGATTATAGTCCGGTTATCGGACTGCTTTATGAAATATAATGCCGTATCCGTTCTATTTCCTGAGTGGAGATAGGGGTGATACGGCATTTTAGTTTGTGGAATATTTGTCAGAAACTTTTAGCTGTTTCAATTATCTACTGTTTGATTATCAATATATTCTATTCCTTGAAAAGGATTCTGTATAATCATTTGCCCTTATATTTCAGAAATTGAAAATCTGCATAAGCTTCGGATTGGGATGTAGCTGAAACACAGTATAGTCCAAGTACAACTCCTGTAAATCCACCGGCAGTTTCACTACTAAGATAACGTGTATTCATTTTACCTAATTCATGATAGATACCGTTTTCCGTATATCCGAAATAGTAAAAATTAATATCTGAGGTAATTTTTAGTTCAATACTGTTTTCGCCGGTAAGTGGTACTTCTTTTTCAATATGTTCCAGTTCTCCCAGTTTGTACCGTAAGACTACTGAACGGCTCTTGTTCTTATTCTGGCGTATGAACAAGTCATAGTGTGAGTGATATTCCATGTATACACTGATACCGGCTTCATCTCCAGAAGTTGCGTTCTTCATTTCTAAAGAAGTAGAGGCTTCCATGTTGAAGTGTTCCTGACGGATGGCTGCAAATGTAGGGCTTTGGGATTCGTTCAGTGAAACAGGTGTTGCCTTCAGCCGAAGTTTTCCATCAGTAAATTCATAATTCTGTTTGTGTGGATTCTGTAAGAATATCCATTCAGGTGAGAATTGTTTGTCTTCAAAAGTGATGGTTTCCGGTCTCTTTTTTGCGGGATGAAGAGGAAGGGTAGGTACATCCATGTCCAAATGGATTATTCCGTTACCGTTTACTACGGGCCATGCATCTTTGTCCCATCTTACTGGGGTCAGATAAGTTTCTCTTCCCAGCGTGTGATGAAATCCGGGCATGATTCGGTAAGCCAGGCAGACCATCCACCATGAACCATCTGTTCCTTCTACTAAATCAGCATGTCCTGTACCTTGAATGGAATTGTTTTCTCCTGCTTGACAGGCATGGGTCAGGATAGGGTTGGCTGGGTTAGGTAGATAAGGCCCTTCTATGTAGCGGCTACGGGCAATAGTGATACTATGTGCTACCTCTGTTCCTCCTTCTGAGATAAGCAAGTAATACCATCCGTCTTTCTTATAAATATGTGGACCTTCGGGATATCGTCCCCCTGTTCCATTCCAGATTCTTTTAGAGGCTGTAAGTTGTTTTCCGGTAATCGGGTCTATTTCGCATAGGTTGATATAGCCATCCGGATTACTGACCATATAGCATTTGTCATCTTCAAAATACAATGAAGGGTCAATTCCTCCCTGTTCCAGCCATACCGGATCTGACCATTCTCCTTTAGGATCAGTAGTATGTACCAGAAAATTTCCTTTTCCGGAGATGTTGGTAGTAATCATGAAGAATCTTCCTTGGTGATAACGGATGGTAGGGGCGAAAATTCCGCTTCCGCTATTGGCTCCTGTTAGGTCTAGCTGTGATTCACGTGTCAGGCAGTTACCTATTTGTTCCCAATTCACTAAATCTTTGCTATGGAAGAGAGGGACCCCTGGAAAATATTGGAAACTACTGTTTACCAGATAATAGTCATCGCCGGCTTTACATACACTTGGATCGGGATGGAATCCTGGAATTACAGGATTCTTGTAGCCTTGGGCAAAAGTTTCATATGCCATACAGGCCCAAAGACACAATAAAATACCAATGTTTTTCATGTTTTTTAAAGTTTAATTGTTTTCAGATTCTTATCTTCATACAAAGATATCAGCTCTTCTGCTTCAATGGAGAGTTGATTTGTTTCGAATGGAGTGTTTAAATGTTTCATTGGTCTATTCTCTATCATTTTATATAAATGTTCGAACGGGTAAAATATTATTTTTGTGACATTGAAACAGTTGTATGTAAAATCTTATTGCTATGAATTTATTGATAGAAGAATTCCGTCTGTTTAAGTTAGACTTTGCTGTTCGGACGGCAGAGTAGTAAATGTCATTTGTCCGTATACATACTTCTGATGGAGTCTGTGTTACGTAGAAAATTACAAACGATTCAGCTATAATATTATGAATTACAGATTTATTCAGGCTGTCATACTGGGAATATGCAGCATGTTTTTAGGAGGGGCATGTAGTTCAATTCCTCCAGAACCTAGGGAAAGGATTAGTTTTAACGAAGGATGGCTCTTTTCTTTGAGTGATGATTTCTTGGCTATTCAGCCGGATTTTGCCGATTCTGACTGGAGAAAGTTGAATTTACCTCATGATTGGGCCATTGAAGGAGATTTCAGCCAGGATAATCCTTCGGGTACAGGTGGTGGTGCTTTGCCTGGAGGAGTCGGGTGGTATCGGAAGACTTTTGTTCCGGAAATAGAAGATAAGGGAAAGCATTTCCGGATAGAGTTTGATGGGGTGTATATGAACTCGGAAGTTTTTCTCAATGGCGTATCATTGGGCAAGCGTCCTTATGGCTATATTTCGTTCGGGTACGATTTGACTCCTTATTTGAAATGGGGAGAAAAAAATCTGATAGCTGTACGTGTTGACAATGCTGAGCAGCCGAATTCACGCTGGTATTCCGGTTGTGGTATTTATCGGAACGTGTGGCTGGTAAAGACTGGAGATGTCTGTGTAGCCGAATGGGGTACTTATGTAACTACGGTAAAGTCTGACAGACAGCATGCTTTGCTGAAGTTGGTCACTACTTTGAAAAACCAGAAACAGGAGGATGTAAATGTAGCAGTATGTTCCATTCTGAAAAATGCTGAAGGCAAGGAAGTAGCCCGTGTTGAGTCTCCTTTGAGTATTGTAGCCGGGAATTCTTCTGAAGCTGTACAGGAACTGTCTCTGGATTCTCCTTGTTTGTGGGAGATTGAACATCCTTATATGTATTCATTGGTTACAGAAGTGATGGAAGAGGGGCAGTGTATAGACCGTTACACAACTCCTGTAGGTATCCGTACTTTTTCTTTCGATGCTTCTCAGGGTTTCATTCTGAACGGGAAGCCTACCAGGATAAATGGGGTATGTCTGCATCATGACCTGGGCTGTCTGGGAGCGGCCGTTCATACGCGTGCCATCGAGCGTCAGTTGCAGATACTGAAAGAGATGGGATGTAACGGTATCCGTTGCTCACATAATCCTCCGGCTCCCGAACTGTTGGATTTGTGCGATCGTATGGGATTCGTTGTGATGGATGAGGCTTTTGATATGTGGCGTAAAAAGAAGACTGCTCACGATTATTCCCGCTATTTCGATGAATGGCACGAAAAAGATTTGAGAGACTTTATTCTTCGCGACCGTAATCATCCTTCTGTCTTTATGTGGAGTATCGGTAACGAAGTGCTTGAACAGTGGAGTGATGCACAGGCAGATACTTTAAGTCTGGAAGAAGCGAACCTGATTCTGAATTTCGGCCATTCAGCTGACATGTTAGCCAAGGAAGGAGAAGAAAGTGTCAATTCGTTGTTGACACGAAAGCTGGCAGATTTTGTCAAGACACTAGACCCTACCCGTCCGGTTACTGCCGGATGCAATGAGCCTAATCCGGCCAATCATTTGTTCCGTTCGGGTGCCTTGGATATTATCGGTTACAATTATCATAATGTCAATATTCCTGATGTACCAGAGAACTTCCCGGGAAAGCCTTTTATTATAACAGAAAGTAATTCAGCCTTGATGACGCGTGGATATTATCGGATGCCGAGTGATGAGAAGTTTATCTGGCCGGAACGCTGGGACAAGCCTTTTTATGATTCCACTTATGCCTGCTCTTCTTATGACAATTGCCATACTCCTTGGGGAAACACGCATGAAGAGACTCTGAAGCTGATAAAGAAGAATGATTTTGTCAGCGGACAGTACATATGGACCGGTTTTGACTATATCGGTGAACCTACTCCTTATGGTTGGCCAGCCCGCAGTTCTTATTTTGGAATTGTCGATTTGGCTGGATTCCCTAAAGATGTGTATTACTTGTATCAGTCGGAATGGACAGACAGGCAAGTCTTGCATTTATTTCCACACTGGAACTGGACCCCGGGACAGGAAATCGATATGTGGTGTTATTATAATCTGGCCGATGAAGTAGAATTGTTCGTTAACGGAAAGTCTCAGGGAATCAGAAGAAAAAATGATGACTGTCTGCATGCGTCATGGCGGGTGAAATATGAACCTGGAAGTGTGAAGGTAGTTGCCCGTAAACAAGGGAAAGTTGTGGCAGAAAAGGAAATACAAACAGCCGGAGCCCCAGAAAAGATACGCCTTACTCCTGATCGCCGTACGTTGGAGGCAGACGGTAAGGATTTGAGTTTCGTAACGGTTGAAGTTTTGGACGGTAAAGGAAATCTTTGTCCGGATGCAGAAAATCTGGTCCGTTTTGAGGTGGAAGGGAATTTGATGATTGCAGGAGTGGACAATGGAAGTCCGACTTCGATGGAACGTTTCAAGGATAATAAATGCAAAGCTTTCCACGGTAAATGTCTGGTTGTCTTGCAGAATGATGGAACATCAGGAACAGCCCGGCTGAAGGCGGCATCTGAAGGATTGGAAGAAGCTGTCATAGAGATTGTTTCTGAGTGAGATTGATATTGGATTTTGTTAATGATATAATAGTATGAAAAAGATTTATTTATTAGTAGGATTGTTTACAGTTGCGTTGGTTTCGTTGAAAGCGCAGTCTAAGGTAGAAGTACCTGTTTACCTGGATGATAATCAACCGTTGGAATTGAGAGTTCAGGATGCATTGAGCCGGATGACCCTGGAGGAGAAGACAAGGCTCAGCTATGCGCAGGGTAAATTCAGTTCGCCGGGATGTCCTCGTTTGGGGATTCCGGAACTTTGGATGAGTGACGGTCCTCATGGGGTGCGGGCTGAAATCAATTGGAACGATTGGGGGTATGCCGGATGGACCAATGACAGTTGTACCGCATTTCCTGCATTGACTTGTCTGGCTGCGACTTGGAATCCTTCTTTGGCTGCATTGTATGGAAAAGCCATCGGCGAAGAGGCGCGTTACCGGGAGAAGGATGTCTTGTTGGGACCAGGTGTCAATATTTACCGTACCCCGTTGAACGGGCGTAACTTTGAGTATCTGGGTGAAGATCCTTATCTGGCGGCCGAGATGTGTGTGCCTTATATACAGGAAGTACAGAAGAATGGAGTTGCCGCTTGTGTGAAGCATTATGCCTTGAACAATCAGGAAGTATGGAGAGGACATATTGATGTACAGGTGAGCGACCGTGCCTTGTATGAGATTTATCTGCCTGCTTTCAAGGCTGCGGTGCAGCGTGGAGGTGTATGGAGCATTATGGGCGCTTATAATAAGGTACGTGGTATGCATGCTACGCATCACAAACTGTTGAATAACGAGATTCTGAAAGGAGAATGGGGATTCGACGGATGTGTGATAACTGATTGGGGAGCTGCTCATGATACTTACGAAGCAGCCATGTATGGATTGGATATTGAAATGGGGTCTTATACCAACGGATTGACTTCGGAGTCTGAGTTCGGATATGATGATTATTATCTGGGACGGAATTATCTGCAGATGGTGAAGGAAGGTAAGATTCCAATGGAAGTGGTGAATGATAAGGCTGCCCGTGTGTTGCGTCTGATTTTCCGAACAGCCATGAACCGGCAGAAACCTTTCGGGGCCATGACAAACGAAGAACATTATCAGACTGCTTATCAGGTTTCTACAGAAGGAATAGTTCTTTTAAAGAATGAATCGGGTAAAAAACAGCCGGCTTTATTGCCGATAGATGGTACCCGTTACAACCGGATTCTGGTGGTAGGTGATAATGCTACCCGGAATCTGATGCAGGGAGGAGGTTCGTCCGAACTTAAAGTAAAGACTTTTATTTCTCCGTTAGATGGATTGAAAGCTCAGTTGGGCGACCGTATCAGTTATGCGCAAGGGTATATGGCAGGTCGTCCTATGTATGGATATGCCGATGAAATACCGCAGAATGTTATGGATTCGTTGCGGAACGATGCGGTAGATAAAGCCAGACAGGCAGATATGGTTATCTTTATCGGCGGACTGAACAAGAACCATTATCAGGACTGTGAAGGGGGAGACCGTCTTTCGTATGCATTGCCGTTTGGTCAGGAACAGCTGATTAAGGAATTGTATCAGGCGAATAAGAATATGGTGGCTGTCATTGTGAGTGGCAATGCGGTAGCTATGCCTTGGATAAATGAAGTTCCAGCTGTTGTTCAGTCCTGGTATTTGGGAACGGTAGGCGGTCAGGCTTTGGCCGATGTACTGGTAGGTAAAGTAAATCCGAGTGGAAAATTGCCTTTCTCTTATCCTGTGAAGCTGGAAGATTGCCCGGCGCATTTCTATGGCGAAATGAGTTATCCGGGAGACAGTATCCGGGAAGAGTACAAAGAAGATATCTTGGTGGGTTACCGTTGGTATGATACTAAGAAAATCAAGCCTCTGTTTCCATTTGGGTATGGTATAGGTTATACTACTTATCAATACAGTAAACCGGTTTTGTCGGCTAAGACAATGCGGGCAGGCGAAACTTTGTCTGTTTCTGTAAAGATTAGAAATACAGGGAAAATGGCCGGAAAAGAAACCGTACAGATGTATATAGGTGACGAGAAGTGTACGGTACTTCGTCCGGAGAAAGAGTTGAAAGGATTCCAGAAGGTTGAACTTCAGCCGGGAGAAGAGAAGGAAGTCGTTTTCACTATTCATCCGGAAGACTTGCAGTTCTTCGACGACAAGAAACATACATGGACGGTAGAACCGGGGAAATTCAAAGTGTATGTGTCTGCTTCATCGGCAGACGAACATCATACGGCCGAGTTTGAATATCTCTAAGGAAATATGGCCCCGTTCGAAATAAAGCTCTTCGTATCGGGGCCAGCCTGAAAAGGTGAGGTTTATCTGTCCGTTCGTTTGAAGTACAATGTCCGTTCGTTTTAGTTCGTTCATGCGTTTGTTTGAAGTAAAATGTCCGTTCGTTTCAGTTCATACGTCCGTTTGTTTTTGGGATGGAGTCTTGAAATTAGGCTTCGTCAAAAGTCGGGAGGTCCGTAATTTTGTATCTGAAACTCTGAAATTCAGCAACTGGCATTGCACACTTCTGAATATTTGTGCGCAAAAGCAAGCAAGTTTTTAAATAAGTTTGTATCTTTGCAGCCGAATTTATAATACGAAAGCTATGAGTTATAATTTGCTGAAAGGAAAAAGAGGTATTATTTTCGGTGCCTTGAATGAACAGTCTATCGCTTGGAAGGTAGCTGAAAAGGCCGTAGAAGAAGGCGCAACAATCACGTTGTCAAATACCCCTGTAGCAGTACGTATGGGACAGGTTTCGGAATTGTCTGAAAAATTGCACTGTGAAGTGATTCCGGCCGATGCTACCAGCGTAGAAGATCTGGAAACTGTTTTCAAACGTTCAATGGAAGTATTGGGCGGACAGATTGATTTCGTACTACACTCTATCGGTATGTCTCCGAACGTACGTAAGAAACGTACATACGATGATTTGGATTATGATATGTTGGGAAAGACATTGGATATCTCGGCTGTTTCATTCCATAAGATGATTCAAGTAGCCAAGAAACTGAATGCAATCAGTGAATATGGTTCTATCGTGGCTCTGAGTTATGTGGCAGCACAGCGTACCTTCTACGGTTACAACGATATGGCCGATGCCAAGGCATTGCTGGAATCCATTGCCCGCAGTTTCGGTTACATCTATGGCCGTGAACACCATGTACGTATCAATACCATCTCTCAGTCTCCGACTATGACTACTGCCGGTTCGGGTGTAAAGGGTATGGACAAACTGTTCGACTTTGCCAACCGTATGTCTCCGTTGGGTAATGCTTCGGCTGACGAATGTGCAGACTATTGTATCGTTATGTTCTCAGATCTGACCAAAAAAGTTACTATGCAGAACCTGTTCCACGACGGTGGCTTCTCTAGTGTTGGTATGAGTCTGCGTGCTATGGCTACCTATGAGAAAGGTCTGGATGAATATAAAGATGAGAACGGTAACATCATCTATGGATAATTGAACCGGATGTATCGGATAATAGGAATATTATTAATGATAGTGTTCGTTCTTTCTGCTTGCCGTCCCGGCGAGCGGAAAGACGAATTTTTTCAGAAGCCTGTGAAGGTTTTTCGCTATGACCGTCTTCAGTACGAAGCTACTGCGATGAACAGTGTGTCTGCTTTACAGAAGATGAATATAGATTGTCCGCAGGCTACAAAGTTGCTGATTGAGGATGTTTTGGGTATCGGATCTGTAAACGAACCTGACATCAATGATCGGCTGTGTGCCTATTATTCCGATTCTTTGCTGGTCAGGTTGATGGATGATGTACAAGAAAAGTTCAAAGACCTTTCCGATATCGAAGCAGATTTGACCAAAGGTTTCAGGAATTTGAAACGGGAGGTTCCTGAAATTCCTGTTCCGCGTATCTATTCACAGATATCTGCGCTGAACCAGTCTGTGGTGGTCGGCGATAGCCTGTTGGGGTTTAGTCTGGATAAATACCTGGGACAAGATTATTCACTTTATAAACGTTATTATTATTCGTTTCAGCGCCGGTCGATGGTACCGGAGCGTATTGTTCCTGATTGTTTTACTTTTTATCTGTTAAGTCTGTCTCCTTTTCCGTGGAAGGAGGGGCATCGTACATTGTTTGATTTTATGATGTATCGAGGCAAGATTGCCTGGACAGTAGAACATATTTTGCGGTCCGATGGCTCTGGAAGACTGACGTTAGGATATACGCGTGAAGAGCTGAACTGGTGCCGTAAGTATATGGATGCCTTGTGGAAGGAAATGGCAAAGAAAGGACATTTGGCAAGTACTGACCCAATGCTGATCCGTTCGTATACTTCGGGTGAACAGACATTGATTTTCAATGGAGAGAAGATGCCTCCCTGTATCGGTATCTGGCTGGGAATGCAACTGGTGGACAAATATATGAAGAACAACCAACGTCTGACTTTGAAAGACTTGTTTGGAAAGGAAGACTTCTCTGATTTGATGTCTGCAATGAAACACTGATTTTTATGTTATTCTGATGGAAACAGCTTTATATTTATTACCGGTGACGTTGGGTGATACACCTATCGAAAAGGTATTGCCTGCCTACAACAAAGAGATTATTCTAGGTATCAAGCATTTTATCGTGGAGGATGTCCGCTCGGCCCGTCGTTTCCTTAAAAAGGTAGAGGCTTCCATCAATATTGATGAACTGACTTTTTATCCGCTGAACAAGCATACGTCTCCAGATGACCTGTCTGGATATCTGAAGCCTTTGCAGGAAGGTTATTCCATGGGGGTTATATCGGAAGCCGGTTGTCCGGCGGTAGCTGACCCGGGAGCTGATGTGGTAGCGATAGCACAACGGAAGAATCTGAAGGTGGTTCCGTTGGTAGGTCCTTCTTCGATCATTCTTTCGGTAATGGGGTCCGGATTCAACGGACAAAGTTTTGCTTTCCACGGTTATCTTCCCATTGAGGCTGCCGACCGTATCAAGCGACTGAAAGAGCTGGAAGGGCGTATCTATTCAGAAAATCAGACTCAACTTTTCATAGAAACTCCGTATCGTAACAACAAGATGATGGAGGATATTCTGAAGACTTGTCGTCCTCAGACTAAACTATGTATTGCTGCCAACATCACTTGCGAAGGAGAGTATATCCATACCAAGACTATACGTGAATGGAAAGGTCATCTGCCAGACCTTACCAAAGTGCCTTGCATTTTTCTTATTTATAAATAGATACCAAAGAACTTCTTTTCAGAAGCTCTTGTTAATTTGTTCAGTAAGGATAAGTTGGAAATCGTAGATATCCAGCCATTGTCCGAATTTTCTTCCTACTTCATAAAAACGGGATACCTGCCGGAACCCTAATTTTTCATGTAATCTGACACTGGCTTCGTTAGGGTAGGTGATGCAGGCTATCAGTACATGTAGGTTGGATGCTTTGGAAGCCTCAATGAGTTGCTGCATGAGTGCCTGTCCGATTCCTTGATGTGCATATCCATTTTTGACATAAACCGTTGTCTCTGCTGTTTGCTGGTAGGCCTGTTTCTCTTTCCATCCGTGGGCATAGCAATAACCGAGGATTTCTCCGTCTGACTCGTATACAAAATAAGGATATACAGAGGAAATTGCTTTTATTCGGGCAGCCATTTCATCTGTGCTGACTGGTTCTGTTTCAAAAGTGATGCATGTATGTAGAATGTAATGATTGTATATTTCAGTGATGGCTTGTGCATCATTTAAGGTTACTGTTCTGATCATCTTTCTATTTGATTGTTGTGTTTGCATAATTTTTTAATAGAATTCTTTCCACATAGATGCTGCCAGGTCCAGATGCTCCAGTTCCGCCTGAAGACGGGATGAAATAATCATTTCACTGTCTTTCAATTCTTTGAAATCAAAGAAACGTCCTTTTTTGAGTTTCAGTTCCTGCTTGTCTTTCAGTGGAAGAATATATAAGTGTATAGTGTGTGGCACACCTGTTTCTGAAGGAATATTGTAGCGTAGGATGAATCTGGGTGTCATGGCCCCTTTTCGGACTATTTTTCGGCTTAACTGGGTAGAACAATGCTCAGTACTGCTGAAAGGGTTTCTCAATTGTTTTTCGACAGGAATATCCCATATGGTTTGCCAGTTCGATGTATCTGTATGCGGGCAAAGATATATTCTTCCGTTCCACAGTGGAGCTATGCGTATTAGATTGTGGATTCCTTCTTCACGTGCAGCCATTCTGATTCCGATAATGTTGGTTACAATACAGAAAATGTAAATCAGAATCGGAACCAGATAGACAGTCAGTGAAAAAATCCGGTGATTTTCCAGCCAGCCGTTTACCTGTAAAACGATAAGTATGATTAAGTGTATGGCAGAGAGCACAACGATGATACCAGATTCCAGTGTATAGTTACGTCCGGTATGCATATGCATTGTCTGATGAAACTTCAGGTAATAGTCTGGAAGTGTAAGATAAATGAAGCAAAAGGTGAGCATGAGCAGTTCCAGAACCGGTGTATTGCATTGGTCTGGAATGTATTCATATCCGGTAGACAAGCGGAAAAGAAAACATAAGCCGATACTGATGCTGCCGGAAAGTAGAAAAAAATTGATGTCTTTCCGATAGATAATATCTAATAGCATAGCTATTGTACCAATTGTCAGACCAATACCTAGCATGGGAGTAGCCGGAAGGAAATGTAGTCCAATCAGCGTAATAATAAGAGGGGACAATCCAAGTGAAACCAATAATCCTTTATATGTTCGTTGGGTGCTCATTTTTCAGTTAATCTATACACATATGTAACAATTTCGTACATCAAAAGGTTTAAAACTGTTGGATTTGTTTTTCTGCATAATAAGATGAGCGTACCAAAGGACCACTTTCTACCAGGCGGAAACCTTTTTGAAGTGCTGTTTCTTTGTAAGAAGCAAATTGTTCTGGAGTAATATAAGCAGCTACCGGATAATGTTTCCGGGTAGGTTGCAGATATTGTCCGATAGTCAGTATCTGACAGCCATTTTCCAACAGGTCATCCATGGTTTCTGCTACCTCTGTTTCGGTTTCACCTAACCCGACCATGATGCCGGATTTCGCGGTAACACCGCTGTCTGCAATTATGTGGATAACCCGAAGACTTGTTTCATATCGGGCTACACTGCGTACCGACGGAGTCAGACGACGTACGGTTTCAAGGTTATGTGATACGATATCGGGTTTTGTATCTGTTACTTGTCGGATTAGTTCTTCTTTCCCTTGAAAATCAGGAATCAAAGCTTCCAAAGTAGTTTGAGGATTCAGTTGGCGGATAGCCTGGATTGTCTTTACCCAATGCTCTGCTCCAAAATCTGATAAATCATCACGGTCTACAGAGGTAAGGACTGCATGATTCAGTTTCATCAGTCGGATGGATTCTGCTACTCGAGTCGGTTCGTTTGTATCCAGTGGGAGTGGTTTTCCGGTAGGAGTGTTACAGAACTTGCAGGAGCGGGTACAGATGTTTCCACCTATCAGAAATGTAGCCGTTCCTTTTCCCCAGCATTCTCCCAGATTGGGGCAGCGTCCGCTACTGCAGATAGTATGCAGACGGTGTGTATCTACAATGCGTTTGGTCTCGGTATAGCGTGGATTAGTGCCGATGTTTATTTTCAGCCATTCCGGTTTCTTGATGTGTTCCATAGTGTATTATCAGAAATAAATAAAAGCTGCAGAAATACTGTTGGTAACAGGACTTCTGCAGCTCCGTTAAAAATGTATTTTAAAGGTTCTCAAGGAAAAAGTCGGCAACTCGATTCATCAGATGGTTGCGGGTATTTCCTCCGAAAATGCTATGGTTCCGGTTGGTATATACCTGCATATCGAACTGCTTGTTGGCTTGTACCAATGCTTCGCTGTATTCGGCCGCATTCTGATAATGTACATTATCATCGGCTGTTCCGTGGATAAGTAACAGTTTACCTTGTAGTTTTGAAGCCCGGCTGATGGCAGAACCGGCATTGTAGCCGTCAGCATTCTCTTTCGGGGTACGCATGAAGCGTTCGGTATAGACCGTGTCATAGAAACGCCAGTCTGATGGGGCAGCAATGGCCACACCGGCTTTGAAAGCACCGGAGCCGTCACTCATGGACATCAACGTATTATATCCTCCGAAACTCCATCCCCAAATGCCGATGCGTGAGCCGTCAATATAGGGTAAAGAACCCAGATAACGTGCAGTTTCCACTTGATCTTCCGATTCTTTTACTCCAAGGAAAAGGTATGTACATTTCTCAAAGGCTGCTCCGCGCCCACCTGTACCTCGTCCGTCTACACAGACCATGATATAGCCCTTGTCACACATATAGGCTTCGAACATTCCTCCATCACCGAAACTTCCGATTCCCCATTTGTCCAATACCTGCTGTGAGCCAGGTCCGCTGTATTGGTGCATGATGACCGGATATTTCTTGTTCGGATCAAAATTGGCAGGTTTCATCATCCATCCGTTCAGTTCCACTCCTTGCGAAGTCTTGAAGGTGAAGAACTCCTTAATTGGCATATTCAGTTGAGTAAGTTGGCTTTTCAACTGTTTGTTGTCAAGTAGAGTTCCCAGTTTACGGCCTTTGCTGTCGTTCAGCGTGATTTCGGTCGGGGTGTCTTTGCTGGAATAGGTATTGATGAAGTAAGTGAAGTTCTTACTGAACAGAGCGTTGTTAGTTCCTTCTTTGGTAGATAATTTAGTCTTCTTGCCCTTGCTGTCTATCTTATAGATAGCAGTACGCAAGGGACTGCCTTCGTTGCTGGCATAATAGGTAGTGCCGTTAGTTTCATCATAACCCAAGAAATCGGTTACTTCAAAATTCCCTTTTGTAATCTGACGGACCAGGTTACCGGCAATGGTATACAGGTACAGATGATTATAACCGTCACGTTCGCTCATCAGTACGATGTGATTCGGATAAAAGGCGATACCTCCGTACTCCTGTTCCTTGATATATTGTTCGGCCTCGTCGCGGATTGCTACTTTACAGGTGGCACTACGTGGATTGGCCAGATAAAGGTCAAAGCGGTTCTGATGACGGTTCAAGGTCATGATAGCCAGTTTCTCAGGGTCGGAAGTAAATTTGATACGGGGAATGTAGCCATCTTTATCGAGTGGTAAATCCATTTGGCGGGTTACATGGCTCTTGATGTCGTATGTGTGTACTGTTACGGTTGAATTGGTTTCACCGGCTTTGGGATATTTGTATTCATACTTTCCCGGATAAGTTGCATAGTCTTCTTTGGCTGGTGACATGCCTTTGTACCAAGGGAAAGAGAACATCGGTACCTGACTTTCGTCGAAACGGATGTATGCAATCATCTTGCTGTCGGCACTAAAGTCGAAAGCACGGTTAAAACTGAATTCTTCTTCGTATACCCAGTCTGGAATTCCGTTGAGTACTTTGTTGTATTCACCGTCTTTGGTTACTTGCGATTCACTGTTTCCGAACAGCAGTTTAACCAGAAAGATGTTATTGTTGCGCACAAAGGCAATCTGGTTGCCGTCCGGAGAGAACAGAGGAACCTGTTGAGGACCATTGTTTGACAAAGGTTCTAGGGTATTGTTTTTGACATTGTAGATATAGTATATCGCTGTGAATGAATGGCGGTAAATAGGTTTGGTTTCAGTCTGAATCAGAATCAGTTTTTCATCTGGTGACAGGATATAGTCATCGAATGTCTTGAAGTTACAATCGCGGGCTTTTGTCACATCGAAAATGGTTTCTACTTCTTTTCCTGTTTTGAAAGAATATTTGACGATGCGTTTGTGGTCACTGCTGATTTGGGTGTAATGATCTCCGTCCAGCATCGGTTTCAGTCCATAAATGTTCTGTGCCCGATAAGTGCCCTGAGCTACGTCCTGTAGTGTCACTTTTTGTGCCTGTATCCCCAGACTGAGGAATAACAACGTCAGAAGGGTAAATAAGCTTTTCATTGATTCTATTTTGTTTTTATGGTTAGTTTTCTCTGTTTTTCATGTAACTGCAAAGATAAGAAAAAAGCAGTTATTTTAAAATCTTTTGTTTTGGTGGAATTGTATCATTCCTTTGAGTTTGCTTGGTGCGTTCCGGAGACTCCTTTTGCTGTGGTGGAACAGGATGTATCAAGCTGTCTTCGGGAGTAGAAATTATTTCTTGTTTCGTAATCGCGTCTGGTATGCTGTCTGTAGAAATCCCTTCTTTTGCCAATTCCTGTTCTGTTGGAGACAGGGCCTTCAGACTGTCTGACTGTATCGGTTTGATTGTTTCTTTGGGCTTTGGAGAACCCAAGGTGTCTTGTGTCAACGAGTCTTGTATAGGTTTGACTGGTTTGGCTATTGGTTTAATGGGAGCAACTTTCTTTGGAGTTTCAGGTTCTTTCGGTTTAAACTGGATGGGAACTGAATATTTGCAACGTACTTTGTTGCCATTGTCTTCTTCGCCAGGAATCCATTTCGGCATGTTGCTTACCAGGTTCAGAGATAGTGTGTCCAATTCGGCTTTGAAACCGCGGGCAATTGTAGGATTGGAGATGCTTCCATCTTTTTCAACTATGAATTGGATGATTACGACTCCTGCTTCTTTTACTTGATTCTGTTGTGGCAGATTTCTCCGGACGTATTGCTGGAAGGATTTCATTCCTCCTGGGAATTCCGGCATTTTTTCTACTGTTGTATAGACCTGATAAGTATTTTGAGGTTGCATGTAGATAGCTTTCTCAGTGTCTGGATTGGTCAAGAAGTATTGGATGTTGAGGGTTTGGTTCTTCATACCATTAGCACGAATGACAATGGGATGGTTGTAATCGGCTTGGATGGTGAATTTTCCGGAAGTATTTGTTTGGGTTCTACGTCCGGTGCCCTGTATGCTGATTTGTGCTTTAGCAAGAGGGTTTCCAGATTGGTCTTTTACAATTCCTTGTATGTGAAATAATCTGTTGCTTTGTCTGAACGAAAGGATGTCTTGTTCACCATCTATCACAAGAATCGTATCTGAAGTAATGGTTTGAAGTTGGAAGGTATAGACAGACCTTGAAGAATTTTCCGGAAAATAAAGTGATGCAGAACGGCTGTTCTCTTCCGGACATTCAGCTTCAAAATCGAATACTCCATTGTCATTGCTGGTAAACTCGTTCTGTTCGCCCCAAATACGTAGAATCATTCCTTTATGTGGCTGTTTACCTGAGTTTTGAACTGTAATCTTGAAATGTCTTTTGGAAGATGATTCCGGCTGTTGGGGAGATGGAAGAGCTGCTGTAAGCTGTAAGCAGAAACAGCAGATGAATCCTATTATACTGAGAATATATTTCAAATTGAATGTCATAAAAATACCCGTAGTTTTTACAAAGTTAGTTATAGTCTGCAAAACTACGAGTATTACTGCTGATTCGATTCTTTGAACTGTTAATAAAGTTAAATCAAATCAGGCTTTCTCTGTTTTCTTTTTCTGAAGTCTTTTCTGTTTCAGTTGATTGAGTTTATCGATTGTATATCTGTGACTCAGAAGAATCTGATACCGGTATACTAAGCAGGTTGTGATAAAATAGATACCGGCCTGTATCCATAAAGCATGGTATTCTATTTGTACATCCCATAGTGTAGCTCCCATGTTGTTGATACGTACAAATCCGTTGATACCGAACGTGGAAGGGAAAAACCAGGAAAAAACTTTCCAAAAGGCTGGTACACTCGCTCCCGGCCACGAGATACCGGAGATAAACAGTAACGGAAGCGAGGTGAACACATAGATCATCATGCACGATTCACGGTGATGGATGAAGATGGAACAAGTCATCGAGAAGAAGATACATGCCAATAGGTATGGAAAGATGAATGCCAATAATGTTCCTGCTTGGGCAATCTGTACGAGACTGAACATCTTCGGTACTGCACAAAGTATATAAGCCGAGATGATGGCGTATATTAAGAGGTATGCGAATGATTTTCCCAATACAATACGCAATGTACCTTGGTAGTGTCTGCTTATTGGTACCAGATTCGCATATCGATTCTTTTCGCGAGCGGTACCCGCAGACATACCTATTCCTAGAAGCAGTGTCTGTTGTATAATAAGTATCAGTACTGCTGGTATTAGAAAACTGGCAAAACCATCTTGTGGATTGAATAAAGATACAGGTTCATACGTGATGGGAGCTGTACTTATTTCATCTTGTCTTTCTGTGGTATTTCCTAACCGTATAATCTTGATCTGTTTGTTTATTTCTAAAGAAGCATTTGTAGCTGACATCAGCAGTGCTTTATAGTAAAGCATTCCACTCATATCGCAGAATAGATTGACATGTGCTTGTTCTCCTATAGCTAGTGTCTTGCTGAAATCCTGTGGTATATAAATGATGCCATATACTTTTCCTTCTTTGATTAGTTCTTTGGCTTCTTCCATGTCTGCGCAATAGGATTGGATATGTACGTCGGGGGTGGCATCTATTAGCCTGAGGTATTTGCGGCTGATGGATGATTTGCTGTTATCTACTACTGCTGCAGGAACTTCCTGCACTACTTCGTTAGTATAGATGAAAGCATAAAGTAAAGGGTATAATAAAGGAACTAGGATAAAGAATATCAATACCCCTTGGTCTTTGAATACATTTTTAAGTTCTTGTACACAGATATGGAAAAGACCGGCGGATCCTTGATTGATAATCGTTTTGAATGACTTTTCTTTCATGCATGTATCAAGTTTACGGTAAATATACATAGCTTGTCATGGCTGCCCGAAGCTTTTTCAGAACGAAGAAAGGAAGCACCATAAAAAGCAGTAAGGCGACAACGGAATGCCACGCATAGATAATGGGGTAACCGTTAAGAGCCTGATTGACATATAAAAGGAAATAATGCCGTAACGGAAACAGATTACTGAGTGCCTGTAAAGTAGGATGCATGGCCATTACCGGGAATGTGAATCCGGAAATGGAGAATGAAATTACACCCCATAGGGAGGCCGCACTCATAGATAATCGCATGGTACCAATTAGACCGAACAGGAAAACTCCGAATGCTTGTGAAGCAAGGACCAGAAGTAGTCCTGCTAATACCATCGGGAAGATACCACTGTTACATGGGAAATGCATGAACCCGTATAGATAGACATTATGAAAAGTTGCGATGATGAAAAAGACAATAGTTTGTGGTATTAGTTTTCCTATCAATGCAGTAACAATGGAACCATCGGCCAAAGCCAACAGAGATTTTGCGGTATTCTCTTTGATTTCTGTTCCGATGGAATAACAGGTAGTCAGGAAGATCAGTAACATCAATATTCCTGGAAACAAAGTATTGCAAAGGTATACCGAATAGTTGAGCCAAGGATTGTTTAAGGCATGGGTATCGATAACTATCGGTTGAAGGAATCCCATAGCCTGGTCTTCAGTAGCTCCCTTAGCATATAGGGTAGCTCTTCCAATAGCTCCTGCTGCCAGTTCAGACATAGTCCGCTGATCTCTGTAGAGCAATGATCCGGCTATCAAATACGAATAGTTGACATAAAACGAAACTTTGGGCTGACGGCTAGCTAATGCTTCTTCGGTGGTTCCTTCCGGTATGTAGTAGAAAGAGTAGATTTCACCGCGTTGCATAGCTTCGCGTGCTTCGGTCACACTGCTGTAGTGTGCGATGATTTTTGTCTGTTGGAAAGCGTCCAGATTGCGGATGATGTTACGTGTGGTCGAGGTGTTGTCAAGGTCCACTATGCCCGCAGGAAGGTCTGTAGGAAGTCCTTTTCCCATCAGTGTAGTGAAGAACAGGTAACAGAATACCGGTGCTATCACCATACAGAACAGGTACATTGGTTTCACCGCTATGCGGAATACTTCCCGTTTGGCTATCTGCAACAGACTTTTAAGGACAGATGTTGACATGATTCCACCAATTTATTTTTCAATGATGACCGACATACCCGGGCGTAGATTGGCAATGGGCTGTACAGGCTTCACTTTTACTTCGAACGTTTTCAGGTCATACTGTCCTGTAGTTTTAGTAGCTTTCCAGGCAGCATATGTACCTAAATCTTTCATATAAGTTACTTTGAAGGTTCCTGTCGTTTCAAGTGCCGGAATATTCGCATTGATTTCTCCGCCTACTGTAAAATCCTTCAGCAGGTCCTCGCGGACATTGAAACTTACCCACATGTCATTCAGTTGGGCTATATTCATAATCGGAGCTCCTGTTCCAACCAGTTCACCTACTTTTGGGAAAATTTCACTCACTTCGCCATCGGCTGAAGCTGTAAGATAAGTTTCGCTGATATAGGAGGATACTTCTGCTACAGCTCCTTTGGCACGTTCTACCTGAGCTGCTGCCATTTCTTTATCTTCTTTTTGTGCTCCATTTTTGGCCATAGTATATTGTGCATTGGCTGCACGTTCTGTTGCTTTCATTGCTTCATACTGTGCTTTAGCTTCATCACGTTTTTGAGCAGACATGACTCCTTCTTCATACAGACGATTCACTCGGTTGTATGATTTTTCTGCAATTTCCAGTCCTGCTTTAGCCTTTTGCCACATTTCGTAGGCAGCCTGTATTTGTTCGGAACGTGTACCGCGTAAGGCTTTTTCGTTCATGGCTTGTGCCGCCTGTTCTGCCGCTTGAGCTTGAGTCAGTTTGGCTATTACATCAGGTGCTTCTAAGATAGCCAGGGTATCACCGGCTTTTACCTGATCTCCTTCGCTTACAAAATATTTTAGGATACGTCCGGGTACTTTGCTTGAAACTCGGTACTCAGTGGCTTCTGCTTGCCCTTGGATAATTTCCGGACCTTTTCCCAAAGTAAAGAATCCGATTACGCTTACGATGACGATTACTGCCAGTAGTGTAAAGAATGCCAGCAGAATGTTGTTACGTTGAGATTTTTCAGCCATATCTGTTGTTATTTTAATGTTCCCATTGATTTGTTTAAATAAATTTCACTCATTTTCAAGTCTATCTGTGCGTCAATTTTTCCAGATTGAGCCGATAGCCAAGCGGTCTGTGCTTCCAGAACGTTGCTGGTGGGGATTACTCCTTCCTTGAAGCCCAGATTGGCATAACGCAGGTTTTCGTCAGCTTTTTCCATGTTTTTCTGAGCCATAGTCAGTTTCTTGGTAGCTTCATTTACTTTATAAGAGCTTTGAGTTACCTGTAGTTCCACTTTTTCTTTGATATCTTCCAACTGGTATCGGGCAATGTTTGCTTCTGCTTTGGCTGCTTTTATCTTATAGATGCCTTCTCCCCAATGGAAAACAGGAATCTTCAGCATGACTCCTACAGCCCACATCCCTCGGAATTTGTTTTCGAATCCGTTATAAAGAGACGGATTGGTAACAAGGTAATTGGCTGTGAAAGCTACTGTTGGTAGGAATTCAGAGCGTACTACATTGACTTTCTGTTGGTATATCTTTTGAGCGAGTTCCAGACTTTTTAATTCTTCCCGGTTGGACAATGCTGTATTTACATTGCTTTCTGTATAAGTAGAAGGAAGTGTCAGGTTATCCATGTTTTCATCGGTCAGCTGGATGTCGCTTTCCAGTGGAAGTCCACAAAGCTGACAGAGTAACATTTTCGATAGACTCAATCCATTTTCCACTTGCGTGAGTGTCATTTCAGCTTCGTTGACTTTTACTTTTACACTGAGTCCGTCGGCACGGGTAGCTACTCCCTCCTGAATCATCTTGTCTACATCTGAATCCAGTTTCTGTACGAGAGCCAGGTAGCTTTCTGCCAGTTTTTTCTTGTTGGCCAAAGATACGACTTGCCAATATGCCTGATCAGTATTTAGGATAAGATTCTGGGTTTCGGTGGCGTGCTGAGATTCTGCCAGTTGCTCTGCATACTTAGTAATTTTGTTATATGCAATGATTTTGCCTCCCATGTAGAGTGGTTGGGTCAGTGTTGCAGCACCTGCGTACATGTTCCGTGTATCTGTCCGGAAAGCATCTACTACACTTTGCCCCATACCGTTCAATGCTCCCTCGAAACTTGGGGCCACTTGTCCGAATATTGCAGCAATTGGTTGTAGAGAAGCGGCCAGTCCTGGATTGGTAGCGGCTATTTGTTGGAAAGCCTGCTGAATCTGATTACTGGCAGTAGTACCTATATTCCCAATGGTCTGTTTCTGTTCGTCACTAAGCAAGGAAATTTCTTTTTGGGTACGCATGTAAGTACCCGTTACATCAATTTTGGGCAGATAGTTGGTAAATGCGGCCTTCTTCTGGTAGTGGGCAGCATTTATTTTTTCTTGGGCGATACGTAGCTCCTTATTGTTTTCAAGGGCCAGTATTCGACAACTGTCCAGGGTCAGGACCCGCTGGGCATGTACTCCGAGAGTCAACCCAGTTAATAAGATAATACTTAAAAATCTTTTCATTACCAATTCAGACTAATTTGTTTGGTTGCTTATGCAACAATGCAAATGTATTACTTTGTAACAAATAAGCCAAGTAAATTGTTGAAAAGATTGTCAATGCAACTTATCTTTTTGCGGTATGAGGCTTGGAGGCAACGGAATTGTAAAGGATACGGATGTTTTTTCCTTGATATCCTCTGGATTTGAGCTGAGTTTCTTCACTTTCTCCTTCTTCCGGTTGTGTTGGGAAACTTCCGGTCTGAATATGAGTGAATACCGGTTGAATCAGTTCGTCTTCTGCAGAGGCAAATTCTCCTAAAGTACCGGATATGTCTTCAGACTGTTCGAAGTCTGGTGTTAGTCCATTGTCGAAATAATCTTTGAACCCTTCTGAGTTACTCAAGTAGATAGTGCTTAACCAGAACTCCAGTTGTGGAGCCTGTTCATCGGTGAAAAGCTGTTGTCCGATATTTTTTCCGAATGTAGCTGTTCCTACTTGTATGAGTCGTTCTTGCAGATACGGTTTCAGGCAGTTGATAATAACTTCCGAAGCAGAGGCTGTGTTTGAGGTCGTCAAAATGTACAGATTTGTGTAACTCAAGGCGGTTCCGCCAGGAATCAGGGTCGGGTCTACCTTCAGTATTTCTTCCTGGTTCAACTTGTCGTTATAGGTCATTTTTACGAGCGTTTGTCCTTGGGCTTCCTGTGGAGCCAACATAGAACCCAGTTTCTGAGCCATGTTCAGATAACCTCCCGGATTGTAGCGCAAATCAAGAATGATATCCGACGGATTTGCTGAGGCTATATCCGTAAACCATTGGTTGAGGGCTTCTTCGTCTTGAGCACCGAACTCGTTATAGAGCAGGTAAGCCACTTTTTTCCCTCCGATATCCAGAATTTTTTGTGAAAGCAGGTTATGTTCTTCAATGTAACGTGGTGCGGGCATTTGTACCGTCTGGGGGATGGTATCAAATCCTTCTCCGTTATATTTTCCCAATGTAAAGGTATAGGCTTGGGTGGGATTAGATATGTATTGGGTATAATCGGTCGATTTCATTTTCTTGTTGTCGGCCGAGATAATCCAGTCTCCTCGTTGAATACCTGCTTCTTCAGCCGGTGAATCCGGTTGTGTATAAAGTACCCGGATAGCGTATGCTCCTGATGGGACCTGTACCATCGCTCCTTCGATACCGAAAGTAGGAGTATCACTCGTTGCACGTGATGAGGTAAAGACAGAATCCACATGTGAGAAAATCACTCCATTTTTCTGGTCTTGGGAAGATACAACAGACTTGAGGAAATCTTGTGGTTTGTTGAAAAAATTCAAGTTTTCTTCACTGGGCAAATCTTCATAGAAAAGATAATATTGTTGCATTACCTCGTACATCCAGGTTTTGGGTTGGATCAGTGCGTAATATTCTACTGATCGGTCCTGGAAACATGAGGTCAGTGACATTCCCCACAGAATGAGCAGGCTGGCAGTCCAGTAAGAAAGTTTTTTCAGCATAAGTTTGTTGTTTGTTTTCCAGCGACAAAGATAATATAAAAAATGGAATATTGTTGAAGGATAATCTGGGGTTTAGGTTTTTATAGGTTTTGAAAACAGATACAGCCCGTCTGTATGACGGGCTGTATTCATTAAAGCTATTTTTATTGTAAAGAGAAAGCGTTTTGTCCAATCATATTTCCATCAGCGAACAAGTATACGTGGTAGGTTCCGGCCGGTAAGAATTCTTCTACATCCCAATATACAGTAACCTGTTGTTCTTCACCGGTATATTCGATGTATTTCTTGATGGAGTAACCGATGTTACGGTCTTCGTAGGCAAAGGTATTGGCACTGCTCTTGGTCAGAATTTCGTTATCAGGTTTGGCGATGCGGACATATATTGTTTTATTACCTGTTGTTGCGGTAATGTTCTTTACGATGGTGAATGAAATAGCCAGTTTTTTGACATCTTTCACTTTTTTAGCCTTTTTGCCCCGTTTGTTTGTAGGAAGGACAGAAATATTGGTTGCATCCAGTTGTGCTGCTAAAGTTACTTTTTCATTCAGGCTTTTTTTCTCAGCGGAAAGATTACTGATTTGAGCGGTAGCTTGAGAATATTTGTTTTTAACCTCCACGTTTTCTTTGGTCAGTGCTTCATTGATTTTGTTCAATGAATCAATTTGCATCACGTAGCTTCTTAATACGGCACGTACCGTACGCAACTCCTTTTTCAAACGCATGATTTCGGCCGCGTTTGTAGTCTTTACCTGACGCAGTTCTTCCAGCAGACGTTGTGTCTTCAGTTTTTCACTTTCCAGTTTTTCTTTCAGTGAGTCGTTGTTAATCTGTACTTGCAACTCATCGTATTGAGTGGCGAAAGTACTGTATTCATTTTCCATTTCCTGTTTTTCGACAGCAAACAGTTCACTCATTTCTTTGTTTTTGCGTGACTCATTGAAAGCCAGGAATCCTACAACAGCTATGATAGCCACCAAAACAACAATGGTTATTACCAGTTTCTTGTTCTTATCCATACTATTTCCAATTTTGCGACAAAAATACAATATTTTATGGAGTATGTATGTTTCTTGCAGAAAAATAGTTTAATAGCCATATATATTTACTGTAACGGTCTGGTCTTCGTTTCGTATCCAGGATTGTAACGGTTGTTCATTCAATAGAACCCATTGGTTCAATGCAATTTCTACATTTGTACCATTTGCTTCGAGATAGGTATCTTCATCGTAGGGGATGAATTTATTTGTGTAGCTTTTGTCTATAGGAAGGTCTATGGTAGACGGATAATAGCAATGTTCTACCGATGGTTGCGTAGTGCAAGAGTTTATTATTTTGTTGCCGGTTATTTGGGAACATAATATGTTGGAAAATTTACTGTTCTTTGTTACATAGCAGATGGATGGAGAAATCTTTTTGCTGGTATGTTTAAAAGCGCTTACATGGCAGTTGGTAACCTTACCCTGATCGATGAAAGAAATTCCACCGGATTGGTAGAACTTACTGGATACGGTAAATGATATAATCCGACAATTTTTGATTTCTCCTAAATTGAGGTAACAGATTCCTCCGATATACGTTAATTCCTCCGAATCCTGGCAGGTAGCCGTGATATTCTGAAAACTGCAGTTATCTATAATTCCACTGCTGTAACCTACCAGACCTCCTATCTGATTGGATTGGGAGTCTGTTATTTTTATGGATAAATTTTCAACGGAGAGATTCTTTATTTTTCCAGTTGCTCCAAGATAACCGAATATGCCGAAATATTTTTGGTTGGACTTTCCTGTGAGGTTTAAACCTTTGATGGTGTGGTGATTACCATCGAATGTATTATTGAAGGCCACTCCCTTCGAACTGCTTTTATATCCTATTTCCATGACTTGTCCGGATGTTTCTTCCGTAAACTCTAAGTCTTTAAGTAAGTAATATATGGTTTCTCCGTCTATTGTTTCACCGAATTCATCCAAAGATCGTCCAGGGTATTCGTAACCATTGATGAGATGGGAAAAGGCAATGTAGTCTTCCACGCTAGAGATTCCGAGTCCTTGTTGTTGATTATTAATGGTATGGATGTACTCGGTACCGGAAGTGTATAGTTGTTCGGGTAATTCGATGGTGTATTCTCTGGTAGTAGTGGTTATTTTAACCGATAAAGTCATTTTTTGACTGGAGGGTACAATCAATGAATATTCTCCACTTGGATTTACATCTTTTTTGACACTCAGTTTACGGTAATTTTCTTCAAGACCGATGGATGCTTCCATACAGTTAAGTGAAGAAACCAGGTGAGAAGGAATGATGACGATCTGTTGTATCTGCCTGTTGAATGATTGAGAAATCCGGAAAGTAACTTTTGAGAAAAGGTGTTGGAATGATAGGGTGATGGAGCCTTGTTGACAGGTTTGTGTCGCACAAAGCAAGTCGGTAAGTTCACCGGTTTCATTATAAAATTGTTGGTTTTCAACGGTCTCTGCAGGGTGATAAGCTTTGATTTCTGCGATAGGCTGATTGTTGTTCCAAGTGAGAGACTGACTGGGTTCCCAGTGCTCTCCTGCCCATATCAGGCGGATTCCTGAAGCATTTATGCCTCCTTTACTGTGGAAGCTTATCTGGCTTGAAATTGGTAATGCACTGATACTGGTACTCCGTGAAGAAGTCTTGCCGGCGAAAGCTGTAATATGATTACCTATGATGTTTACAGTCTGAATTTTTTCGATAACTCCTTTGTCTGCACAGTTTTCACATAGAAAGATAAGCAGTAGAATGAACGTAAATGGTATGATATGTCTTTTCATGGTAGTTAAGGTGGTTTTATTGATATAGAAACGCTGTTCTGTTTAAATTTTGCCTGTGTGAATGTTTTTTTTTACGATATAAGTAGATGGATAGTCCGGCTGGGAGAAACTGTAGTGTACTAAATAAGTTGACACAAATTATTTAGTAATATGCGCGAATA
>ERZ780034.75-NODE-75-length-37435-cov-5.61073_pt1 | contig 37435 bp, 27 predicted proteins | sample MGYA00511855_ERZ780034 | MGnify/ENA primary metagenome ERZ780034 (study PRJEB29588, sample SAMEA2148024) | human gut metagenome | biome: human gut; feature: human-associated habitat; material: faeces | place: Denmark | collected 2008/2010 ...
CATAAATTGTAGAATCTTGTAAATGCGTACTTTCATTTGTACATTGCACAGAATCTGTATCATTCTTTGGTAATGTATTTTTTATGCTTTTATCTTTGCAAGAAGACAAAGTTATACAACAGATCATTAAAGAACTGAGTGTATACATGTATATTAAAAATCTTCTCATATTAATTCGATGTATAATTATATTTGCTAAAGTACGATTTTTTTCAAAAAATAGAGAATTAATTATCCAAAAACTATTCAAATTAGTGCATTTATCACTTTTTATTGAAGGTAAGTTCTTGTTTTTCGGAAAAATAGAGTATATTTGCACCCGATTTTTTAACTCACATAAAGTCTAACTTTATTAATGTCAAATTAATTAATGGAAAATTTAAAAAACATTCAGCCAGTTGATAATTTTGACTGGGAAGCTTACGAAAATGGAACTTCTGAGAATCAAGAAAGTCGCGAGGCGCAGGCTAAAGCTTATGAGAACAAATTAAACAGCATTGCGGAACACGAAGTTGTTGAAGGCACTGTAATCGCGATAGGGAAAAGAGAAGTTGTTGTTAATATTGGTTATAAATCGGATGGCATTATCCCTATTAATGAGTTTCGTTATAATCCAGAACTTAAAGTAGGCGATAAAGTAGAAGTATATACAGAAAGTCTTGAAGATAAGAAGGGACAGTTAATCTTGTCGCATCGCAAGGCTCGTGCAAGTAAATCTTGGGAACGCGTTAATCAAGCGCTTGAAAATAAAGAAGTAATTAAAGGATACATTAAAGATCGTACGAAGGGTGGCATGATCGTTGATGTATTTGGTATTGAAGCATTCTTGCCAGGTAGCCAAATTGATGTAAAACCAATACGTGATTATGATGTCTTTGTCGGTAAGACAATGGAATTCCAGGTTGTAAAAATTAATCAGGAATATAAGAATGTAGTGGTTTCTCATAAAGCACTGATTGAAGCAGAACTTGAAGCTCAAAAACAAGAAATTATCTCTAAACTTGAAAAGGGTCAAGTTCTTGAGGGAACGGTTAAGAATATTACGTCTTACGGCGTATTCATTGATCTTGGCGGTGTAGATGGTTTGATTCATATCACAGATCTTTCATGGGGACGTGTAAACGACCCAAGAGAAATTGTGCAGCTTGATCAAAAACTCAATGTCGCTATTTTGGACTTTGATGAAGAGAAAAAACGCATAGCTCTTGGCTTAAAGCAATTGACACCTCATCCTTGGGATGCTTTAGATCCGGATTTAAAAGTTGGTGATAAAGTAAAAGGTAAAGTAGTTGTAATGGCTGATTATGGAGCATTTGTAGAAATTGCTCCAGGTGTTGAAGGTTTGATTCATGTAAGTGAAATGAGTTGGAGTCAGCATCTTCGCTCCGCGCAAGATTTCTTGAAAGTTGGTGATGAGGTTGAAGCTGTTGTTTTAACACTTGATCGTACAGAAAGAAAGATGTCTTTGGGTATCAAACAATTGAAAGAAGATCCTTGGAAAGATATCGAAGAGAAGTATCCTGTTGGTTCAAAGCATTCTGCAAAGGTTCGTAATTTTACCAACTTTGGAGTATTTGTTGAATTGGAAGAAGGGGTTGATGGCTTAATTCATATTTCGGATCTCTCTTGGACTAAGAAAATTAAGCATCCTTCAGAATTCACACAGATTGGTGCAGACATAGATGTAATCGTTCTTGAAATTGACAAGGAGAATCGTCGTCTTAGCTTAGGTCATAAGCAACTTGAAGAGAACCCTTGGGATGTATTTGAAACTGTGTTCACTGAAGGTTCCGTACACGAAGGTACTATTGTAGAAATGCTTGATAAAGGTGCAGTAGTTCAATTAGAGTATGGTGTTGAAGGTTTTGCAACTCCAAAGCATTTGGTAAAAGAAGATGGTAGTCATGCCCAATTGAATGAGAAATTATCGTTTAAAGTCATTGAATTCAACAAGGACAGCAAACGAATCATATTGTCTCATAGTCGTACATTTGAAGACGCTCAAAGAGGTGAAACTCATAATGAGAAGAGAACTTCGAAAAAAGCTACTAAAAAAGAAGAGGCTCCTGCAATACAAAACCAAGCTGCTTCTACCAGCTTAGGTGATATTGATGCTTTAGCTGAATTAAAGGCTAAAATGGAGCAAGAAAAATAATATTATATTTTCTTCATTAAAAAAGACGCAGTTCCTGAATAATTTGGGATCTGCGTCTTTTTTTGTGATAACTATTGTATAGTTCTGTGGTAGCAATTTTTATAGGCATACTTTTTCATGTTTTTATGCAGAAAGTATTTACAAGAGCTTGAGATTAATGTACTACTCAGATCTTGCTTTTGCTTGTTAAAAAACTTCTTGCTTAGTGCATCATCTAGACAACTTGATCTTTTTGTTCGTGATCTAAATGTATAAAATAAAAATTCGATTTTTATTTTACACTATAATATTTATGGTAGTACCGATGTGCACTATATGTATTTATCAGTACGTCATAAAAATAAAAGGTTGCAGAAAATTAAAGCTTTGCAGATTCTTCAGATTTGTTGTATAACAGTTCTTGCTATTTGGCAATGCTTAAACTTTGGTAAGCAAATTGCTACATGACGTATTTTATCAGAGATCTGTCTAATATACTTGTTTCTAATTATTCAATAGGTGGTATACGAAGAATCGTATCATACGAAATGTGGTCTGGATCTGTGATATGATTATATTGTATTAGAAGTTTTACGTACTTATCAGAATGATAAAATTTCCTGGAAATGTCATAAAGGGACTCCCCCTTTTTTACCCTATAAATTTGAATTTCAACTTTTTCTTTTTGACCTGTTTCTATGTTTTTGGTTGAGTCTTTTTTCATAGCTGTGTTTATGCTCACTGTATCCGATCCCATGTTTTTTTTACTAGAAAACTTATATGATGTACTAGTAGAACTGATAATTTTTTCTTGTTTTTCTGTTATTTTACGATCTGGACCAACCAATCGATAATATCCTATAAAGTACCCTAGGCATAATGCAATTACTAAACAAATTCCAATTAATAATTTGTGCCACGACCGGGCAAAAGAAATGGCTGGAAGCTCTGTAATTTTAATTTCTATAGGCCCTTTGTCTTCTTTTTCTTTTAAGCTATTATATGGATATAATGTGGCCGTATTTTGAATATCTTCGTTTTCTGAATGTGTATTTTTTAAATCTCCTTCGTCACTGTAAGAATTTGGTGAATCTGAACCTGTTTGTGTAGAATCTGTTTTTGTCTCTTTAGTTATTGGAGTTTCAGTTTTTTCTTTTTTTACATGATCCAAAACCTCTGGATTCACCAATGTTTCATTACTAGTAATATTGACCTGTTGTTCTTCCGGCAGAGCAATATCTGCGATTTCATTTTCGCTTTTTGAAATATCTGAAAAATCTTCTGTTTTTAATGAAGAATCGAGGGCATTTGTTCCTTTGACAGAACTTACTTCAGTGCCATTTTCTTCTTCTGTTTCTGATAACTCTTCTTCATTTGCTTTTTCCAAATCCTCAGAGCGTACGTTTTCGCTGAGGATTATGGTTTGAAAATGCGAAAACGGTTTGTTTATATTCTCTTTTAAACTATTTTCGGGGACAAAACTTATTTTGTAATGACCGTTTATCTGGAAGCGCTCACCTGTATTAATATTAATGCTTTCTCGATCACCTATGGCAATTAATTTGAATGTGCCCCACCCTTTGATTTTTACAAAACGTTCTTTTTCGAGACTTTCTTCAATGGTTTCAAAAAAAGCTCGAACAAATAGGTCATTATCTTTTTTAGCTCGTTCTGTGCGAGCTGAAAGAGAATTGATCAAATCTTGCAAAATCAGTTTATCAGTCATTGCTTATATGTAGTATATGTCAACTTTACCAAGTTATTTATATTTTTCTTTTAGAGTATTACTAGGTTTGAAGTTGAGAACTAATTTTGGAGGAACCAACATGCGTTGTTTGCTTGAAGGATTTACTACTATTCTTTCCATTTTTTTCTTTACTTCAAATGTTCCAAACCCCTGAACAGAAATAATGTTTCCATCTTCCAATCCGTGAGTCATGATTTCAATTAAAGTGTTGGAAAGAATTTGTGCTTCCTCCGGTTTTATTTTTAGTCGGTTCGCTAAGTTGTTGATAAATTCTTTATTATTCACACCGCTCTTCTTTATACATTTTCGATTTTTCCATACAAATCATACTCGTCTGCATCGGTAATAATAACATTATAAAATTCACCTACTGAGATTGTTTCAGAATCTGTCTTTTTTATAAGAACTTCACCATCAACATCAGGTGAATCATATTCTGTTCGTCCGATATAATATTCACCTTCTACTCGATCAATAATTGTTCTAAATGTTTTTCCAATTTTGGCTTTTCCCAACGTTTCTGATATGCTTTGCTGAGTTTCCATTAAAAGGTCATATCGGTGTTGTTTTATTTCTTGCGGAACGTCATCTGTATAGTGTTCTGCAGCATACGTTCCTTCTTCCTCACAATACATGAAAGCCCCTAACCTATCAAACTTTATGTCATTTACGAACTTGAGCAATTCCTGGAAATCGGCATCTTTTTCTCCAGGAAAACCTACCATAAGTGTAGATCTAATACATATTCCCGGAACGCGTTCCCGCAGGTCATGTAATAATTGATAAGTTTCAGCTTTAGTTATGTGACGGTGCATTTTAGACAGAACGTTGTCACTTATATGTTGCAGCGCAATGTCTATATATTTGCACACGTTGGCATGTTTAGCCATGACATCCATTAATGCATAGGGAAAATTCGTTGGATAAGCATAGTGTAAACGTATCCATTCAACTCCTTTAATGGAGGCCATGCGATCTATTAATTCCGGTAGTGCTTGTCTTTGATATATGTCAATTCCGTAATATGTAAGTTCTTGAGCTATAATCTGAAATTCTTTAACGCCTTTTTCTACTAACAAACCAACTTCATCCAAAATATCTTCTATCGGCCGACTTTGGTGTTTCCCTGTTATTATTGGAATTGCACAATAAGCACAATGTCGATTACATCCTTCAGAAATTTTAATATAAGCATAATGTGCAGGAGTTGTTTGTTGTCGTTCCAAACGTAATTCGTTGTGATAGTGTAAATTCAAATCATTTAATAGCTCTACCCAATTGAATTTTCCATAAAACTTATCTACCTGAGGTATTTCCTTTGTTAATTCACACAGATAACGCTCAGAAAGACAACCCATTACGTATACTTTTTTAATAAAACCATTTTTCTTCTTCTCACATAAATCCATAATCAGATTAATGCTTTCCTCCTTAGCATCTCCTATGAAGCCACATGTATTAACTACGGCAATATCTCCGTGAAGGCGTCCTGGATTATGATAAATCTTGAATCCATTTTCTGAAAATTGCCGCATCAACATTTCGCTGTCAACCAAATTTTTTGAACAGCCCATAGTAATAATGTCTATGATTCTTTCTGACTTATACATATGCTGTTATTACTTACTTAAATGTGGATTTACTGAAAAATGAATCAACAAAAGCGGCAGCATCAAACGGTTGTAGGTCTGAAATCTTTTCGCCTAGCCCAATATACTTAACTGGAATTTTCAGCTGATCAGAAATACCAATAACAACTCCCCCCTTTGCTGTACCATCTAATTTCGTGATAGTTAATGAATGTACTTCTGTAGCTTTTATAAATTGTCTGGCTTGTTCGTATGCATTTTGTCCTGTTGACCCATCTAGTATAAGCATAACTTCATCAGGCGCTGTTGATACGACTTTTTTCATTACATTCTTTATTTTAGAAAGTTCATTCATTAAACTTATCTTGTTATGTAAACGACCTGCCGTATCTATTATTACGACATCGGCATCATTTGCCTTGGCGGAGTTCAATGTATCATAAGCAACACTGGCAGGGTCACTTCCCATTTGTTGCTTGATTACAGGCACACCAACTCTTTCACCCCAGATACACAATTGTTCTACTGCCGCTGCCCGAAACGTGTCAGCTGCTCCCAGATATACTTTTTTTCCTGCTGATTTATATAGATAAGCCAATTTTCCTATTGTGGTAGTTTTACCTACGCCATTTACTCCGACAACTAAAATTACGTAAGGCTTATTTCGTGGTTCAAAATCTTTATCTTCCAGATTTCCACTTTCTGATGTGGTTAGCATCTGGGTAATTTCTTCACGCAATATTTTATTTAGATTTTCTGTATTGACGTATTTGTCACGAGCGACCCGTTTCTCTATGCATGATATAATTTTCCGTGTCGTTTCAACACCGACATCTGATGTTATTAAAACTTCTTCCAATTCATCTAAAACATCGTCATCAACTTTGGATTTGCCGGCAACTACTTTTTTTAATTTTTGAAACAGACTCGCTTTTGTTTTTTCAAGTCCAGCGTCAAGAACTTCCTTTTTTTCTTTTTTAGAGAATAAATTAAACAGCCCCATAACTACATATTTTTGATTACAAAGATACGGAAAAAGTCAGAAATCAAGCTAAAACCTTCGGTTGTTTCTATAAAATAGGCTATAAAGTCATACCCTTTTAAGCCTAAGAGCTTTTTAATCAATAATTACTTATTTAAGTTCTTCCTGCGAAGGAACAAATCACGCAGAGTGTCAAAATCTCGTTTTAGTAAAATACCGATTCCTTGAGTTGTAAGCGTTGATTTGGTGAAATATCGGTCGTTTGTTTCGCTGTAAGCTTTCAGCCTTATTGTTCCGGCAGGATTAAGGAGCCATTGTACATCAAAATCACCAATAAAATTATTTGTGGAGTATGTTGATTTGTCGCGATATCCAAAATTGCCATTTATGAGTAATTGATTGTTGAGCAAACGTCCGTTTAATAGTCCCTCTATTTCCATATCCTCCCATCCGGAAGTTCCTGTTGAAAAATTCGTGCCGAACGTCCAGTTCTTCACTCCTATTGCATTGGACAGAACATTATTTAAATGGCTGCTTAGCGTATTAGATAAAAACGATTGTATGGCTAATGATGATTGATTCTGGGTCGTAGAACTATTGGATGATACGTCGTAAGTATAAAATCTACCTATACCCAACAAATATATAATTTGCATATTCATGCCTTCTTCTGTATTAATGAGATATTTTACCATTCTCTTCTCATCTTCACCTACTGTTGGTAAATCTAGGTCGAAACTGATTCGTGGTGCAGTAGCTTGTCCATTGAGATTCAGTATACAATTAACCTTTACGTTATTGTTCGAGAAATTCCCTTTGGGGTTGAGATCTGATAAAGACACTGAATTTACAGTATAAATGGCTTTTAAACTGAGTGCGGCATTTCTTGGATCGCCAGTAAAATTAATTGTTCCACCGGGTGAAAAAACAAAATCCTTACGAATGATGTTTTGTAAAATCATTTTGTAGATTCCGTCCTCTACTGTATATGTACCAAACATTGAGAACTTGCCCTTGTTATAATAATATGTCCGTAAATTTCCATTTCCATGCATCAATATATAGTCTCCGGTTTTCTCATCCATAATAAGTTTAATTGCAGCATTAGCGTTCGCATTTACATTAATGTTTAGCATAATATCTGTTTGAGAATCCGCTGAAGTCAAGACTTTTTCTACGGAATCTTTTGATGAATGGCTTACAAATGTTAGTAATTGTCGATCACCAGACGAAGCGGTAGGAACGTCCATAATATAAACAAATTCTGTACCTTTCTCTGGATTGATGTCTATATCTGCAGAAAAACGACCTGGACTCCCGTTCAGGAAAACATGTCCTGTAGCTGGTACTGTAGCATAAAATGGCATATCTGCCGTTCGTGGCTGGTCATATACAAGAAAATTTCGGAAGTCAATCTGAAAATCGTAAGTTAAATTTTTCAGGTGATTATGTTTGATATATCCATTGGCAGTAGCCTTTTTCCCGTTGTGGTCAGTCAATTCTACTTCTCCAAATTCAAAGGCACCGGGCCTGAACTTTACAGAATCAGATTGAAAATGATATCGACAGCCTGTAGTTGCAATTGTTGCATCCATTTCCACACGATGATTCCCCTCAAAATCCAATTTTTTGAATGGCCCAAACAGACGCAAATGACCAGATGTGTTGCCTTCGATGTTTGTGAAAATATTTTCGACGTAAGGTTTTAAAAATTGAATGGTTGTATTATACGCATCAAAATTTAAGTCGAGGCTTTTATCCTTTATAGAAACGATTCCATTGATATTTAATTTCTGATTGTGCGATGCTGTCGTATGTGCATGTATTTTGATCTTACCATCCTTTTTATCCCATGAACCTAATGCATGTAACCTTCCAAGCGAAGCTTTATTAAATTGAAAATCATTTGCATTGATTTTATATGTGAGTTGTGGGGAGCTTAAGGATTGTGATAAGTACGCTTGTCCACTTACATGTCCACCAAATTCTACACTATGAAAATTAACCAAATCGAGGACATAATTCAGATCTATATTATGTAGGTCAATTTTCATGCTGTCTGTAGGTGAGGATGATAACGCTCCATTAATGTTTATATACTGCTGAGCGTTGTTGATTTCGAAATTCTCGAATCTTAATTTCCCATTCTTTAGTTCTATTACAGAAGGATGCACGATCCATGCGGTATCTTCTACGTACAATTTACTTTGATGAATATTTGTGCGTAATATTTTATCCTGAGCAAATGTTTTTAAGTCGGATGTGGCAGAAATGAAGCCGTTGAGCATAGAGCCGTTTTTAAGTCTTAAATCAATGTCTACAACAGATTGGTTGGCATTAAATTCTGCAGCGACCTGTACTTCATTTTTCTTATTTATTTTTGTACCTTGCACCAATAGTCTTACCTTTTCATCTTTACCATTACAGTAAAGTCTTAAGTTTTTAAATTTTTCGGAAGCAAACGACACATCGCTAATGTCTCCTTCTATTAAAATATTGTTAGTCTTGTTGTCTATTTTTCCATATAAATAACCTCCATTTTGAGAATGCAGATTTAAATTCAACACGTTCTTAAAAAAGTCGGTATTTTTTAGCCTTGCATTAAAGGCGCCCCATTTGTTTGGCGAAGAGTTGTTCAGGATTTTGTCAAGCGAAGGAAGTAATGACTTAAAACTCTTCTTAAAAAATGAGGGTATTAATTGCTTTATATTGGCGTATGAATAATTTCCGGAAGCATTTATGTCTAAAAAATCACTTTTGAAATATAAATGATTATTTCCTGCCCTATTCCACATCTTAAGCACAATAGAGTCCGTTTTATACTCTTCCAACCCTTCTTTTTGATAAGAAAGATCATTAATTTGTAGTGATAATTCTGGAGCATTCAGATCAAGAGAATGAGAACTAGCTGTAATTCTCCCCGACATCCGACCTATTTTTGTTAAGTTCCGAGGTAAATTTAATTTCCTCGGCTCTAATTTTGCAATGTTCAGTTGAAATGAAAATCCTTTTTTTGCCTGATTTATTTTTGTAAGAATGCCATTTAGTTCAATATTTGCATTTTTGTCAAGGACTTGCATGTTAATAGACAGGTTGTCATGTTTATAGTTACCCTCAACATTTATATTCTTATACGGATAGTCATGCCATGTCAATTGATGCAATGCAAGTGAAAAAATACCGTCCTGTATTTTCCCATTAGGAATAACACATTTACCTTTTAATCCAAAATTAACTGTGGAAACATGTGCAGCGGGAATGATATTCTTTAAATTTAATGTGCCCGAAAGTTCTTTTGGAAATATCAGCATATGATTTTCCCAAATTACTTGCGGACAGATCATTTTTCCATGAACAGAATTCAATTGAAAACTTAAATTTGCGTATGTGTTTTTTCTCTTTGAAATCAAATCGCCTTTTGCATCAACATAAAAACCTCCAAGATTTTCAATTGCCTTCGGTACCAATTTGCGAGGATGAATCTGACTCCATAAAAGAGGCAAATACGTGTTACTACTTTGAATATGTAGTTTATCGACTCTTACTCTCTTGATAGAATCATTCCACTTATATGTGATGTCAGAGTGTAAATTTAATGTCTTTGATATATTCTTTAAAATCAAAGATTTAAGCGTAATTTGTTGATGTAAAAAATGAATGTCTCCAGTCAATAAAAATGTATCATTCCAAGATTTTAATTGCGGTGCCAAAGCAGCAAAATCAAGGGAGGATATCTTACAATGTGAAACAGATAGTTTTGCTTTAAAATTTTTGGGACCATTATCAGTCCATTGGTAAGCTATTAGAACCTTATCCTGGATGAACAAGGATTTGGGCATTTCAATTCGTAGATTTTCAATTTGACACATTTTTTTGTTTGCCTGTAAATCCATTGCAAAGTGTTGCAATCTAATTCCTGAGGCTTCTCTTAATGACAAATCACGAATCCTTACTCTTAGAGAATCGGCAAGTAATTTCTTTAAAGATATATTCGCATTTATCTCAGCTAGATTAATATGGTGTGGATTAAATCGCCCGGGAGTTCGTGATTTATAGTTTTGGTCAAAACGTATAGCTAATCTTCTTAGTATGATGGAATTGATTCTTAAGTTTATGTCTGATTTCTTCTGTCGATTGGATGACTTGAATGCATTGAGAACAAATTGATAGTTATAATCCTCTTTTTCTGTGTTTTTATAAGCATTAATTTGACCATCAACTATTGTGATCGTTCTAAGCGAAATTTCTTGATGAAGAAGTGGCGCTAATTCTATCCTACAACTAACGAGATCACTTTCGAATAATTTATTTTTTTTCTGATCTAAAATAACAACATTATTCAAAGTTACCCGATTGAATAAACCAACATCGATGCTGCCAATATGAACTTGCGTATGTAGTTTGTTCATCAAGGCTTGTTCCACGGATGAACGCAAAAAATCTTGGCATAAGGGTAAACTAAAAAAGCTGTATACTAATATATACAGAGATAAAATAGTTATAAAAACTGTGGTTGTTATATGTTTAAGAAATTTCAATGGTATAAATTTTCACTTATTCAACCTTGGTTATGAGGATTTCTGGAAATTCTCTTCTAAAAAAAGCTAACGGACTTTCTGCATTTTCTCTGTTTGCTTTGATTATCATATCCACAGAATATATCTCACCATTTATTTTTGAAATAAGCTCCATCTGATATGAAATAATGATAAACTCCTTCTTTTTATTGATATAATCCAACAATAGTTCAACCGTCTCTCTCTTTCCTGTTGTAAAACTTACGACACTGGTTCGGTATCCAACCTTTTTAAAAATGTGATTTAATAGGGTAATTCCACAAATTACAAGAATAGTTGTTATAATTCCCATCCAATACATTCCCCCACCAATGGCAAGACCGATTCCTGCAGTAGCCCATAATCCTGCTGCTGTAGTTAAACCTCGAACAATTTGATTTCGTTGTAATATGATTGTACCTGCACCAATAAATCCGATTCCAGATACAACTTGTGCAGCAATTCTGCTTGGGTCATATTTTTCTATTCCTCCCGCATAATCAAGGAACAAGAAACCATATTGCGAAATTATCATCATAAGTGCACTACCGACAGCTACAAGGAAATGGGTCCTGTAACCTGCTTCTTTAGCTTGGCGCTCTCGATCAAAACCTACGAGGGCGCCAAGAATACCTGCAACCAATAAACGAATTGTCAGCTCTATTATGAGATAATATTCATCCATGCAACAAAGGTACAAAATATTTTACTTTTGTAATCATGAAAAATGAAAAAGCAATTGTTTTATAGGGATTGAATTGTAATATGCAAAAAAAAACAGCTTGAAAGTCCTATATCAAAAAAGTTACGTAAATTTGTAGCGTATGATTTAATATAATATCCTGATTAGAGGAGCAAATATGTTATAGTATTATGTTAACAATAAAGCAGATTACAGACGACAAAGAAGGCGTTATTAGAGGACTGGAAAAAAAGCACTTTTCAAATGCAAAAGAAGTCATTAATGCCGTCTTGGAAACAAACAATTGTAGAAAAAAGACACAAGTGGATTTGGACAATACGCTTTCTTTTATTAAGCAATCATCAAAACAAATAGGAGCGCTAATGAAGGAAGGACAGATTGCTGATGCTGAAAAACTTAAAACAGATGTTGCCTCAGCTAAAGAAAGGGCAAAAGGTCTTGAATGTGAAATGAAAAAAGTTGATGAAGACCTGCGGAACTTGCTTTATACGATTCCTAACATACCTTATGATGAAGTTCCGGAAGGAAGCTCTGCTGCTGATAATCTGGTTGTAAAGATGGGGGGGACAGAAACAGTGTTGCCTACAAATCCATTGCCACATTGGGAATTAGCAAAAAAATATAATTTAATAGATTTCGATTTAGGAGTAAAAATTACGGGCGCAGGTTTCCCTGTTTATATAGGTCAAGGAGCTCGTCTGCAACGCGCTTTGATAAACTTTTTTTTGGATGAGGCTCGCGCTGCCGGATATGTGGAGATTATGCCTCCCACGGTAGTGAATGAGGCTTCGGGATATGGAACCGGTCAGTTGCCAGATAAAGAAGGGCAGATGTATCATTGTAATCTTGACGACTTATATTTAATTCCAACCGCAGAGGTTCCTGTAACAAACATTTATCGTGATGTAATTTTAGATGAATCTCAATTGCCAATTAAAAATTGTGCATATACCCAATGTTTTCGTCGTGAAGCCGGCTCGTATGGAAAAGACGTACGCGGCTTGAATCGTTTACATGAATTTTCAAAAATAGAGTTGGTTCGAATTGATAAACCGGAACATTCACGTAAATCTCATCAGGAGATGCTTGATCATGTAGAAGGCCTATTGCAGAAACTGGAACTTCCCTATCGAATTTTACGCCTTTGTGGAGGTGATATTAGTTTCACTGCTGCCATATGTTACGATTTTGAAGTATATAGTGAAGCTCAAAAACGATGGTTGGAAGTAAGTTCCGTTTCTAATTTTGATACATATCAGGCCAACCGATTACATTGTAGATACCGTAAGTCTGACGACAAGTCTATTCACCTCTGTCATACTCTTAACGGATCAGCTTTGGCTTTACCACGAATAGTTGCTGCTTTGTTAGAAGATTTTCAAACTCCTGAAGGCATACGAATTCCTAAATCACTACAACCATATATGGGATGTGATATGATAAAATAAGTACTTATGCTTAGCGTACATTTTCCTCCATCGGTAAATAATGAAGAAGTTCCTTTTTATTTGGCCACAGAAGAATATTTGGCCAAATATACCAATTTAGAATGTTTCTTCATGTGGCAGGTTTCACCATCGGTAATAATTGGTAGGAACCAACTTATGGCGAATGAGGTTAATATTGAATTTTGCAAAAAAAATAATATACACGTCTATCGTCGGAAAAGTGGTGGGGGCTGTGTATATGCAGATAAGGGAAATGTTATGCTAAGCTATATTGGTACAGGAAAAAATATACAAACGTCCTTTAAGCATTATGTGGGAAAAATAGTGTCTGGTCTTTCAGCATTAAACCTTCCGTCAGTTGAACAATCCGGCCGGAATGACATTTTGCTTGATGGGAAAAAAATAAGTGGGAATGCTTTCTATCATGTTAATAATAGGAATGTAATACATGGAACATTATTGTATGACACGAATATGGAACACATGATAGGAAGTATTACTCCAGACTCTCGCAAATTAGAAACGAAAGGAATAAAGAGTGTAAGTCAACGAATAGGGTTGCTCAAAGATTATTACCATGGAGATTTGAATTTACTTAAATCATATATTGAAACGGGGGTAACTGCTGGGCAAATTGTATTGACAGGCTCTGATTTAAAAGAAATTCGAAAAATTGAGCTAGAATATCTTTCATTAGATTTCCTATATGGAAATGATCCTATTTGCAACCTTTCAAAAAACTTTTATAAAAAGGGGTGCGGAAATATTAATATAAGAGTTCTTATAAAACATCATTATATCAATGGAATTGAATTATCAGGAGATTTTTTAGAAATCGGCGATATAGAAAAATACGTAATTCAGCCGCTAATCAATATTCCCTATTCAAAAGAATCAATCTATGAAAGATTTAAGCATATAGATGTCGAAAAACATATACTAAATCTAACGAATGAAGAATTCATAAAGTTGCTAATTTGATTATAAAATAGAACCTAATTAATAAAAACATGGAAAACAAACGAACATGCCTTTACGAAAGACACTTAAAACAAAATGCAAAGATGACATCCTTTGGTGGATTTGAAATGCCGCTTGTGTATTCTTCTATCATAAAAGAACATGAAGCAGTTAGAAATGCATGTGGTATATTTGATGTTTCACATATGGGTGAAATCATAGTTGCAGGAAAAGATGCAGAAAATTTTGTTCAATATATATTTTCAAACGATATATCTGCAGCGGTTGTAGGTAAGATCTTTTATGGCTTCATGTTGTATCCTAATGGTGGAGTCGTTGATGATCTGTTGGTTTATAAACTTGCTGCCGACAAATTCTTATTAGTAGTTAATGCTGCTAATATAGATAAGGATTTTACGTGGATTTGTAACCAATCCAAGGCATTTCAAGTTGAAATAATAAATAAAAGCGATAGTTACGGACAAATCGCAATTCAAGGTCCTTTATCAGAGAAAATAATAGAACAAGAGCTTAAAATTTCATGTTCGGAATTGTCTTTTTATACTTTTAAATTCATTGCAATTAATGACTCAGATGTGCTGATAAGCCGTACAGGATATACAGGTGAAGATGGTTTTGAAATTTATGCAGAACCTACTGTAATTCAACAAATCTGGGATACATTAATAGCATCAAAAACAGTCCAACCGTGTGGATTGGGGGCACGTGACACACTTCGATTCGAAGTCGGATTACCTTTATATGGAAATGAATTGTCAGAACAGATTTCTCCTATAGAGGCGGGATTAAGTATTTTTGTCAAACTCGAAAAAGGTAATTTTATAGGTAAAGAAGCTGTAAAAATACAAAAGGAAGAAGGTGCTTCACGTAAACTTGTTGGAATAGAATTGAAGGATAAAGCTATTCCTCGCCATGGTTATGAGGTATATCAGAATAACAAAATTGTAGGTTATGTAACTACAGGATATTCTTCTATTTCCACAGGAAAAAGTGTTTGTATGGCATTGGTCGATCGACAATTTGCAAAAACAAATGAAGTCCTGCAGATTTCTATTCACCGTAAATTACACGAAGGTATCGTAGCTTCAAAAAAATTCTATGCAAAACAATATAAAAAGTAATTAATCCAGGTACTATCCTGATAAAAATCTAATAAACTATGGTAAAAGTAGAAAAAGACCTGTTATATACAGAGTCACATGAATTTGTAAAGATTGAAGGAGATTTTGGCTATGTTGGAATAACTGACTATGCACAAGAACAATTGGGAAATGTCGTATATGTGGATATGCCAGAAGTCGGTGATGATGTTTCGGCTGGTGAAGAATTTGGAGCAGTCGAAAGCGTAAAAGCAGCAAGCGATTTAATATCTCCAATAAGCGGAACTGTTGTCGAAATTAATGAAAATCTTGAGGAGCAACCAGAATTAATTAATCAAGACGCTTTTGAAAATTGGATTATTAAGGTTCAATTATCTGATAAGTCAGAATTAGAAGGACTGATGGATGATGAGACATATATAAAATATTGTGAAAAATAACAGGCAAAAGAATAAGTCTATTGAGATAAATTCTACCCTCATTGACTTATTCTTTTGTTATATTAACCTTACTACTATGATGTCATACAAATTCTTTCCGCATACAGAGGATGACATACAAGCAATGCTACGACTTTTAGGAATATCATCTATTGAAGAACTATATAAAGATGTTCCCAAAGAATTAAGATTGCACAAAGCACTTGATCTGCCTTCTTCAAAATCAGAATTAGAAGTTCGTGGAATATTCAAGAACTTAGAGAAGAAAAATAAAACATTAAAATGTTTTGCTGGCGTCGGTGCATATGATCATTATACTCCAAGTATAATTACGTACATTGCAAATCGATCTGAATTTCAGACTTCCTACACTCCGTATCAGGCAGAAATATCGCAAGGTACTTTACAGTATATATTTGAGTACCAAACTATGATGGCCGATCTAACGGGCATGGATATTTCTAATGCCAGTATGTATGATGGTGCGACAGCAACGGCTGAAGCTATGATGATGTCTGTTGCTTCTAGTAAGAAAAGAAAAAAGGTTTTAGTTTCTTCAACTTTACTCCCTCAGACAATAGAAGTTCTTCATACATATGCAAAATTTCATCATATAGATCTGATTCTCGTCAAGTCTGTAGAAGGAACAACATCTGTGGACGAGATAAATTTATATTTACAAAATGATGATATTGCAGGAGTTATAGTACCATTAGTGAACTATTATGGGATAATAGAAGATCTGAGCAGTTTGTCTGATGTCTGTCATAAGCATAAAGCTTTATTGATAATCAATTCTCCTGCATCTCCCCTAGGCGTACTTAAGTCGCCGGGAGAACTAGGAGCAGATATTGCATGTGGTGAGGCTCAATCATTAGGTATACCTTTGTCTTATGGTGGTCCCTATATAGGATACTTATGTACGAATGATTCTTTGGTTCGAAAAATGCCTGGACGTCTTGTTGGAGGTACAGTTGATTCTGATGGAAATCGAGCCTTTGTCTTAACTATGCAAGCTCGCGAACAGCATATCCGTCGTGAAAAAGCGACTTCAAACATATGTACCTCACAAGGTCTAATGTGTTTATATGTAGCAATGTATTTGTCTTTGATGGGGACAGACGGATTAAGGGAAGTAAATCAAATGTCTTTTCAAGGCGCACATTATTTATATGATGAGTTGCTGAAAACCCATAAATTCGAACCTGTTTTTAACAAGCCATTTTTTAATGAATTCTGTTTACAGTTGACCTCAGGAACAGCACAGGATTTAATTGACTACTGCGCAGAGTTTGGATTTCTGGCTGGATGCACAGTAAAAGATCACACCAACTGTATACTCTTTTGTGTAACAGAGAAAAACAGTAAAGAAAATATTGACGACTTGGTAAAGGTAATAAAATCTTTTAATGCATAGGAGGTAGGTTATGAACAATAAATATTATGGAAGTCTAATCTTTGAACTGTCAAAAAAAGGGCGCCGTGGTTATTCTCTACCCAAGAGAGAATATGACAATCAATATGCGATGGAAAAATTATTGCCACAAAATTTTTTCCGTAACAACAGTATAAGTCTTCCTGAAGTAGATGAGCCCACTGTTGTAAGGCATTATACAAATATGAGCAACAATAATTTTGGCGTGGACTCAGGATTTTATCCTTTGGGAAGTTGCACCATGAAATATAATCCAAAGATTAACGAAGAAGTTGTATCAAATACAAACTTCTCAGAATTGCATCCTTCTCAGCCTATGCATACTGTACAAGGAGCTTTGGAATTATATTATGAGGTGCAACGTATGCTTTCTGAAATTTCCGGACTGAGTCAATTTACCTTAAATCCGTATGCTGGAGCACATGGTGAATTAACGGGCTTGATGATTATGCGTTCCTATCATGCAAAGCGAAATGACAATAAACGGAATAAAGTGATTATTCCTAATTCTGCGCATGGAACCAATCCTGCTTCAGCTGCCGTATGTGGATTACAGGTTGTTGAAGTTAAGACTTCATCTGACGGAACTGTAGATTTGGAAGACCTCAAACCGCTTTTAAATGATGAAATCGCGGGAATGATGATGACGAATCCAAATACTTTGGGAATTTTTGAAAAAGATATTCCTCAAATAGCAAAATTAATACATGACTGTGGCGGTTTGATGTATTATGATGGAGCCAATTTAAATCCGATGTTAGGGGTATGCAGACCAGGTGATATGGGATTCGATATCATGCATATAAATTTGCATAAGACCTTTTCTACTCCACATGGAGGAGGTGGTCCTGGATCCGGGCCTGTTGGAGTAAGAACTGGCCTGGAAGAATTCCTGCCTAATCCACGGGTCATAAAAACCGCAAGCAATACATATGCAATTCAATGTACAAATAATGCATTAGGCCAAATCTCCTCTTTTCTTGGGAATTTTGGAATAATTGAGCGTGCATACGCGTATTTATTATCACTAGGCAAGGAAGGAATTTCAGAAGTTGGAAAATTGGCGACTTTAAATGCTAATTATATAAAGGAGTCCTTGAAAGATTATTATAATCTTCCCATAAAAGGACTATGCAAGCATGAGTTCGTTTTTGATGGATTACGTTCAGAATATGGAGGCGAACATACTGATTCTGATTGTGTAAAAACGTTGGATGTTGCTAAACGTTTGTTGGACTATGGGGTTCATGCTCCTACGATCTACTTTCCTCTCCTTTTCCATGAAGCAATGATGATTGAGCCGACGGAAACTGAAAGCAAAGAAACTCTTGATGCATTCATTGATATCATGAAAAAAATTGCCAATGAAGCAAAAGAACAGCGCAATGTACTGAAGTCTGCGCCGTTGCATACTCCAGTTAAACGTCTTGATGATGTCAAAGCCGTTAAAGAGCCTCATTTTACTTATAAATCATATTTAAAAGAACAAGAATGATATGATCCATGCAAATTTAATAATTATAGGAGCTGGTCCTGGCGGTTATGAAACAGCAATTTCCGCTGCCAAAAAGGGATTGCAAGTCATTCTGATTGAAGCTCAAAAAACCGGTGGAACTTGTTTGAATGAAGGATGCATACCAACAAAATGCCTTCACAAGAATGCAGAATTTTTGTTGGAGTTGGGGTATGCTGACAAATTGGGTGTAACGGTGTCTGCATCACATCCTGATATTCATCAGGTCATGAATCGTAAAAACGAGATTGTTTCTACACTCTCCCAAGGTGTAAAGACGTTGATTAATATTCCAGGTTTAAACTTAGTTAGGGGAAAAGCTTATTTTGTTGACAAGCACGTTGTTGGAATAGAGAATACGACTGAACAATATACTGCAGAAAACATTATTATTGCAATAGGTTCTATTACTAGAATTCTTCAGATAAAAGGTATAGATCTTCCCGGAGTACTCACCTCAACGTCAATATTAAATATCGATTACATTCCACAATCACTTTGTGTGATTGGTGGAGGTGTTATAGGTCTTGAATTTGCATCAATTTTTAGTGCTTTAGGAAGTCATGTCACTGTGATTGAATTTTGCAAGGAGATTTTACCAAATCTGGACTCAGAAATTGCTAAACGCTTAAGAATGACATTAAAACAGAGAGGCATCAACGTAATTACACAAGCTGGAGTCACGTCTTTATCCCAAGAAGAAGGCGGCCTATCTGTTTCTTATGAATGCAAAGGAAAGACTTTACAATGTTTGGCTCAAAATGTTTTGTGTGCAATAGGTAGACAAGCTAATGTAAAAGCATTGAACCTGTCTGATATAGGAATTGAATATAATGAGAAAGGCATCACTGTTGATGAGCATTTACAAACAAACGTCAAAGGCGTTTTTGCAATCGGCGATATTAATGGAAAATGCCAGTTGGCACATGCTGCAGTTGCACAAGGTACAGTTGTATTAGATTATCTCCTAAATCAAAAAACAACAGTTCATTTAGATCTCATGCCATCAGTCGTTTTTACTATTCCCGAAGTAGCATCCATTGGTATGAGTGAAGATTTGTGTAAGAAGAACAATCTTTCATATAATATTCATAAATCCTTTTATCGGGCCAATGGTAAAGCCCTGGCAATGAATGCAACAGACGGAATTGTAAAGATTATCTCGGATTCAGCCACAGGTAAGATTTTAGGATGTCATATGTATGGAGCACATGCCTCTGATATCATTCAGGAAATAGTTTCATTAATGTATTTCTCGGGAACAATAAATGATTTACGATCTATCATACATTCACATCCGACCTTGAGTGAAACAATTTTAGAAGCTGTAAAATAACGGCAATAGGAATTCTTTTTTAATAAAAACAAGATGCCTTGAAAACTGAAATAAAAGGCATCTTGTTTATTTTATGTCAGATAAAAATTATGTGACTCGCTACTATAAAAATATTATTTTATTTGATATGTTTGCAATTTCCCATGCAGTATATGGCATTATGCAATGAAATATTAATTTTCTTTAACCACGTACTATTGCTTATATAAATATGTATTTGTACTTTTGCTAAAAGTAAACTCAAAACACACAGTATAACATGAAAAAATACCTTGTTTTAGCTATTGCTTTTGGAGCAATTGTTTCATTTACCTCGTGTAAGTCAAGTGAAAGTGCTTATCGCAAAGCATATGAAAAAGCACAAGCTCAAGAAAGAAATCAAGCAAATTCGAGCAACAATGATGAATCACAAGTTGTTGTTGCTAACAATACAAATACGACTCCGGTTCAGCAGCAAACGACAACATCTGATAGTAATGTAGATGTTCGTACAATTGCAGGAGGTATAACTGTGGTGAATGGAAGCGGAATAAAAGCATATAGCGTAGTTGTCGGAAGTTTCTCTGTACAAACAAATGCTGAAGGGCTGCAGTCTACACTGAAGGAAAAAGGTTATAGCGCACAAGTTGTAAAAACTAATGAGACTATTAACGGTATTACGGGATGGTATAGAGTTATAGCTTCAACATACGATGATAAAAGTTCTGCTATACAGTCTCGCGAACAGTTAAAGAGCCTATATCCTGACGCTTGGTTGCTCTACAATAAATAAAATATTGACAGAGGAATACACAGTAAAAAGGTGTATTCCTTTCTTGATTTAGAAAAATAAGTAAAATAACAATTTTATATATCTGTAATTATGAAAAAAAGAATTTTAGTAACAGGTGGAACTGGTTTCATCGGTTCTCATACAACGGTAGAGTTGCAACAGGCTGGATATGATGTTGTAATCGTTGACAACCTTTCAAATTCAAAAGAAGATGTAATTGATGGTATTGAAAAAATTACAGGTGTTCGTCCGGATTTTGAAAAAGTAGATTGCTGCGACAAGGATGCTTTGGAAGGCGTCTTTAAGAAATACTCAAACATTAGTGGCGTAATTCACTTTGCCGCAAGTAAAGCTGTTGGAGAAAGCGTTGAAAAACCTTTGATGTATTATAAAAATAATATTCTTTCGTTGGTAAATTTATTGGAATTGTTGCCCCAATATAATGTCAAAGGTATTATTTTCTCTTCATCATGTACCGTATATGGAGAACCCGATCCCGAAAATCTTCCGGTAACAGAATTGGCTCCCATCAAGACTGCCGAAAGTCCTTATGGTAACACCAAACAAATTAACGAAGAAATTATTCAGGATTTTGCAAAAAGTGGTGCTCCAATAAGTGCTATTATTTTGCGGTATTTTAATCCAATTGGAGCACATCCGACAGCAATTATTGGAGAAATGCCGAATGGTGTTCCTGCAAATTTGATTCCCTATTTGACTCAAACCGCTATTGGTATTAGAGAAAAATTGATGGTGTTTGGAGATGACTATAATACGCCTGACGGCTCTTGCATCCGCGACTTCATCTATGTAGTAGACCTTGCAAAAGCACACGTATGTGCAATGAAACGTATTGTTGAAGGGGAAAATGAAGATCCTGTTGAAATTTATAATGTAGGAACGGGTAAAGGTGTTTCTGTTCTTGAATTAATTAATACTTTCGAAAAATGCACTGGCGTAAAATTGAACTATGAAATAGTAGGCAGAAGAGCTGGTGATATCGAAAAAGTTTGGGGAAATGTTGAAAAAGCCAATAAGGTGTTAGGTTGGAAAGCTGAACATACTTTGGAAGACTCACTTTCTTCTGCTTGGAAGTGGCAACAGGAGCTCCGTAAAAGAGGCATTATGTAAATAAACCTGACACAATATAAATATTAATTTTATTCGGGCGGATAAGTCGTAACAGAATTATCCGCCCTTTTATGCAAAAATATATGCGTAAAACCACAATCCCACACATCGACAGTTGTGAAACACCCTATTATCTGGTAGATGAAAAACATCTGAGGGAAAATTTGGAGCTAATCCGGAGAATTTCGGATAGAAGCCAAACCGAATTTATTTTAGCTTTTAAGGCTTTTGCCCTATGGAAGACATTTGAAATATTTAGGGATTATATAACACATACAACGGCTTCTTCTGTTAATGAAGCGCAGCTTTCCTTTTTAGAATTTGGAACTAAGGCACATACATACTCACCTGCCTATGAAAAGAAAAGTTTTAATACGATTTTGGAATGCAGTAGCCATATCACATTCAATAGTTGGTCGCAATTTGAAACATTCGAATCTGATGTTCGAAAATATAACGAAAGTCATAATGATCAAATCTATTGCGGAATTCGAATAAATCCTGAATATAGCAATATCAAAACAACACTATATAATCCATGTGCGCCAGGTTCAAGATTTGGAGTCTTGGCAAAAGACATGCCGTCTACCCTCCCCCAACAAATTACCGGGTTGCATTGTCACAATCATTGTGAAAGCTCGGCTGAGGACTTTGTACAAACCATTGCTGCGATTGAAGAAAAATTCGGAAAATGGCTACCTCAAATTAAATGGATCAATTTTGGCGGAGGACATTTAGTAACGCGCGAAGGATATAATACAGAATTGCTCATTCGTACATTATGTGATTTCCATAAGCGTCATCCTAATGTTAAAACCATTATGGAACCTGGTTCAGCATTTGCTTGGCAAACAGGAGCTTTGGTGGCAGAAGTTGTGGATGTAGTAAAAAACCATGATATAGCAACTGCAATAGTAAATGTTAGCTTTACCTGTCATATGCCGGATTGTTTGGAAATGCCATATAATCCTTATATACAAGGTGCTATGCATGTTGATGAATCAAAAAATATAAGTTATCCATATCTTTATAGAATAGGAGGAAATAGCTGTTTGAGTGGCGATTTTATGGGGTTATGGCAATTTGACCACCCTCTTTCAGTTGGTGAAAAGATTATTTTTGAAGATATGATCCATTATACTACAGTAAAGACAAATATGTTTAACGGCATAGAACATCCCGCAATATTTTTGCAACGTGCGGACGGAACATTACAATGTTTACGCAAGTATACTTATGAAGATTACAAAAACAGAATGTGCTAATTTAATTGTTTGATTATGAAACAAAACGAATTACCGGAAAATGCTTTTCGAGAATTAAAGAGTGGTGAAGAATACACCCCTGTCATGTCACCAAAAGAAAAAATCAGAGAAGTTACGCCATGGTCTGTAACTTGGGGTATCATCATGGCAATTATATTCTCCGCTGCGACCGCTTATTTAGGATTAAAAGTTGGACAGGTCTTTGAAGCTGCAATTCCCATTACTATTATTTCTATTGGAATAAGCAGCGCCACGCGTCGAAAAAATCCATTAGGAGAAAACGTAATTATTCAGAGTATAGGCGCTTGTTCTGGCATGATTGTAGCAGGCGCAATTTTCACGCTGCCTGCGCTTTACATTTTACAAGCCAAACATCCTGAGATGATCTTCAATTTCGGGGAGATATTTTTGTCTTCTTTATTGGGAGGAGTTTTGGGTATTTTAATGCTTATACCTTTTAGAAAGTATTTTGTTAAAGATATGCATGGTAAATATCCGTTTCCGGAAGCTACAGCTTCTACTCAAGTACTAATTTCTGGAGAAAGAGGAAAAAGCCAGATTAAACCTCTCTTGTTGTCAGGAGCAATAGGAGGACTGTTTGATTTTGCTGTATCCACATTTGGAGCTTGGAGTGAAAAATTTACTAGTTATTGTCTTCCATTTGGTTCTTGGTTGGCCGAAAAAACGAAACTGGTATTTAGTATTAATACTAGCGCAGCTGTTCTTGGCATGGGATATATTGTAGGACTTAAATACGCTTCTATTATATGTTTTGGATCTGCCGTTATCTGGTGGATCATCATACCTGCCATTGCATTGATTTTTCCAAATTTAATGATTCTACCCGACACTGCTGCCAGTGCGGCTACGCCCGAGCAATTATATAATTATGCAAAGAGTATCGGCATTGGAGGTATAGCAATGGCTGGTATAATTGGTATAATTAATAGTCGCAAGGTCATTATGAGTGCCTTCTCTTTGGCATCAAAAGAGTTGCGAAAAAGTAATAAAAATACTCCAGAGCAAGAAGAAACTATACGCACGCAACGTGACATTTCAATGAAAATCATAGCCATTGGCACCGTCATTACTTTAGTGTGTACATTTTTGTTCTTTTTCTTCGGATTAATGGATGGCAACTTACTTTATAGCGTAGTAGGAATTTTGCTGGTAGCTGTCATTTCTTTTTTGTTTACAACGGTAGCAGCAAATGCCATTGCAATTGTAGGAAGTAATCCTGTTTCAGGAATGACATTAATGACTTTAATTCTGTCATCTGTTATTTTAGTTGCTGTTGGTATGAATGGTACGGGGGGTATGGTTGCCTCTTTGATTATGGGAGGTGTTGTTTGTACGGCATTATCTACGGCTGGAAGTTTTATTACGGACTTGAAAATTGGATATTGGTTAGGAAGTTCACCTGTTAAACAGGAAAGTCTTAAATTTGTTGGTGTTTTGGTATCAGCCATAACAGTCTGTGTTGTAATAGCAATTCTAAACAAGTCATACGGATTTTCATCAGGACAACTTGCTGCCCCACAGGCCAATGCAATGGCTGCGGTAATTGAGCCGCTGATGAGTGGACAAAGTGCTCCATGGCTTCTTTATGGTATTGGCGCTGTCATTTCTATAATACTCACATGTTGCAATATTTCAGCATTAGCCTTTGCTTTAGGTATGTTTATTCCTTTGGAGCTTAACTTACCACTTATAGTAGGTGGACTAATCAACTGGTATATAACTTCTAGAACAAAAGATCCTGAAGTAAATAAACAAAGAAATGAAAAAGGAACACTCTTAGCATCTGGATTTATAGCTGGCGGTGCGCTTATGGGAGTGGTTAGTGCGGGCTTACGCTTTGCTGATATTGATTTTGTTTCTCAAGAATGGATAACAAGCAATGGAGCTCAATATGTATCTTTGTTGGCTTATGCTGTTCTTATCGTATTCTTTGTGCAAGCTTGTAAAACAATAAAAAAGTAATAAAAAACTTTGAATATTTGGAATATCAAAGATAAATGTGTAATTTTGCACCGCTATTACGGGTTAATAGCGTAGTTATAAACAAAAAATAAATTTTAATGGCAACTAAAATCAGATTACAGCGCAATGGTCGTAAAGGTTATGCTTTTTATAGCATCGTTGTTGCTGACGTAAGAGCACCACGTGATGGTCGCTTTACAGAAAAAATTGGTACGTACAATCCAAATACAAATCCTGCAACAGTAGATTTGAAATTTGATCGTGCCTTGTATTGGGTAGAAACTGGAGCGCAGCCTACAGACACCGTACGCAATATCCTTTCAAATGAAGGTGTGATGTTAATGAAGCACCTGAAAGGTGGAGTTAAGAAGGGTGCTTTTGATGAAGCTACGGCTCAAGCTAAATTTGAAGAATGGAAAAAGAATAGAGATTCAAAACTCTCAGCTTTGAAAAATTCAAATGAAGCTTCAAAACAAGCTGCATTGAAAGAAAGACTTGAAAACGAGAAAAAAGTTAACGAGCAGATTGCCAAAAAGGTAGCAGAGAAAAAAGCAGCAAAAGCCGCTGCGGAAACTGAACAAGCTGCTGCAGAAAATACTGCAGAAGAAAATGCTACGGAAGAGAATACTGAAGCATAAATTCTTACATAAGTATACAAAGGTCGTACTTTTTATAGAGGTGCGACCTTTATTTTTTTATAAAAACACCTCTTATGAGAAGCGAAACAATATGTGCAATTTCGACAGCTCCAGGAGGAGCTATCGGCATTATCCGTGTGTCAGGTTCTGATTCGATTTCACTTGTTGACCAAATATTTAAAAGCGCAACAGGAAAAAAATTGGAATTCTGTAAAGGCTTTACGGCCCATTATGGTGAAATTTACAATAAAGATCGTGTTTTGGATCAGGTGATTGTTACAATCTTTAGGGCCCCACATTCATATACAGGTGAAGACTTAGTTGAAATATCGTGCCATGGATCTACCTATATTTTACAAAGCATTATCAATGAATTATTGGACTCCTCCCCTCACATACGCTTAGCCACAGCTGGAGAATTTACAAAAAGAGCTTTTTTAAATGGTAAGATGGATCTTGCCCAATCTGAAGCAGTTGCAGATTTAATTGCAGCCGACTCAAAGGCAGGTCACGACATTGCAATTAAGCAAATTAAAGGAGACTATAGTATTGAATTAAAAAGACTGAGAGAGCATTTCTTGACGTTCGCATCTCTTATTGAACTTGAATTGGATTTCAGTGACCACGAAGATTTGGAATTTGCCGACCGTTCTAAATTAAAGATTTTATTAAGAGACATAGAAAATCAGGTCACTAATCTTGTACATTCCTTTAAATTAGGTAATGTAATAAAGAACGGTGTTCCAGTAGCAATAATTGGCAATACCAATACAGGAAAATCAACATTATTGAATACCCTACTCCATGAAGACCGTGCAATTACAAGTGAAATAAAAGGAACAACAAGAGATACTATTGAAGACATTGTTAAACTGCATGATATACTGTTTCGCTTTATTGATACAGCTGGCATACGTAAAACTTCAGATAAAATAGAACGCATAGGAATACAAAGAAGTATTGATAAAATAAACCAATCTTCGATTATATTATGGGTTATAGATGCCATAGAATCTATAACGTCGTTAAATGAGCAGGCAAAGGAGGTCGTTCCTCTTTTGAAAAACAAAAACTTTATTTTCCTATTTAATAAAGAGGATCTTTTAGCCAATAACAGTATCCAAAAAACATTGATGGAATGGGCAAATCAATTAATCCCTCATGCAAATTGCCTATTTATTTCGGCAAAGAATAAAACGCATATTACAGATTTAGAAAATAAACTAATTCAAATAGTAAGAAATCTTCAAAGCACTGAAAGTAATATTATAATTACGAACATGCGACATTATGAAGTATTGAAAAAAATATTATTTACAATAAATCGAATAAACGACGGATTTGCTCATCAGATTCCCAGTGACTTATTAGCTCAGGATATTCGTGAGTGCATATCATATTTGGGAGAAATTCTAGGGGAAGTAACTTCAGATGAAATATTGCATAACATATTTTCTAAATTTTGCATAGGCAAATAAATACCTGATTATCAAATAGTTGAATTGATTATAATCAATTAATATGGCGCTCTTTACGGGCGCCTTTTTTGTTGCTCAAGTATCGTTGATAATCGTTGCTAAGCCTTTTTACGCCATTTTTTGTACCTCCTATGTACCCCACCACGAAATCTGAGGATTTTCGTTGGCAAGGTCGTGGAGAAATGAGACGCTGTGAGACACAGTAATACGCAGAGATACAGTTTTGGCGAAATTAAAAGATAAATGAAATGGCTAATAACATCAACATTCAGAAAAAATGCGAGTGGTGTGGCAAATTATTTATTGCCCACAAAACCTCGACACGATGCTGTTCGCATCGTTGTGCTAACCTTGCCTACAAAGAAAAAACAAGGCAAAAGCGTGTTAGCGAATTTCAAATAATGGTCAATCATCAGATTGAAAAAGAAGATTGCATTGACAAGGATTTCTTTACCCCAAGCGAAGCTGCAAAGTATATCGGCATCAGCAGGGCTACCTTTTACAGGTATCTGGAAACTAACCTGATAAAGTCGGTTCAGTTAAAGAGAAAGACTATTATCAGAAAACGAGACATCGAGGCTCTCTTTGATAATGCTTCTCCTTACAAAAAACATCTACCAAAATCCAAGCAGAGTATCACTGACTTCTACACCACAGCTGAAGTCAAGGAGAAGTATGGCGTAAAGGATTCCTGGATATTTCACATCGCTAAGGAACATAATATTCCACGAACCTTTCACCATGGGAAAACCTATTGGAGCAAAAAACATATTGATGATTACTTTGCAAAGAAAGCTCCCGATCCTGAAATCAAGGAATGGTACAGCACACAAGACATGCAAGAGAAGTTCGGCATGACGCTAACGGCCATTTATTCTTTTGTATCAAAGAATGCCATTCCCAAGAAGAAGGTTGGCATCATGGTGTACTACTCCAAGAAACATGTGGACATTGCCAAAGGCCTTATAGCTCCCGAAGAACCTAAATACTACACCATTGCCGAAGCGATGGAGCGATTCAATCTGACACGAGATCAACTCTACCATTATGTGAAATACCATCATATTCCCCGCATCAAGGTCGGTAAATATACCAAGATCCTGCGGGCAGAGCTGGACAAGTTTTTTGAGCCTCCAAAGATAGAATAAGCTGAAAGTTATTTTCCGGTGATAAATACCACCATTAGAACACCTATTTTATTTGCAACAAAAACAAGTATTAATCAAAAAACAATATAGCTATGACACTTACATGCCCCAACGTAACTTTGAGACAAAAGCCATTGCGTAACGACCGTATATCTCTTTATCTGGATTATTATCCGGCCATCCGCAATCCTTATACGATGAAGATGAGTCGCCGGGAATTCCTTGGTATCTACATATATGCCAAGCCCAAGAACGAGCAGCAAAGAATGTTCAATCAGGACATGCTGAACAAAGCAGAGGCAATCCGCTGTATCCGTGTCCAGTCGCTTATCAATGAAGAATTCGGATTCTTGGACAAGAACAAGCAAAAAGTAGATTTCCTCGCCTATTTCCGGACTAAAGCACGAGAAAAGTATGAGAAATGGGATTGTGTTTACAACCACTTCGAAAAATTTGTCGGCGGCAAATGTACCTTTGGAGATGTCACCGTGGAGCTGTGCGAGAAGTTCAAGGATTACCTGCTCAAATGCAAACAAATCAATCATCCCAATGCTTACATCTCACGCAATTCGGCCGCTGGCTATTATTCTACCTTCCGTGCCCTGTTGAAGATAGCCTATAAAGAAAAGATGTTGCGCGAGAACTTGAACGACTTTTTGGAAAAGATAGAATGGAAAGAGGTCAAGAAAGAGTATCTGACACTTGATGAAGTCAAGAAATTGGCAGCTACGCCATGCAAGATTCCAGTCTTGAAACAGGCCTCCCTGTTTGCCTGCATGACCGGTCTCCGTATCAGTGATATTCTGAAGCTGGACTGGCGTGACTTTGAGGTTGGACCGGACCAAGGCTACTACATCCGTATCTGCACCGAAAAGACAGAAACCGAGGCCACCCTTCCCATCAGTCAGGAAGCACTGGAGTTGTGTGGCGAATGGGGTACCGGAAAAGTCTTCAAAGGCTTAACCCGCTCCATGACCCATCATCCCTTGAAACAGTGGATTGCCGAAGCCGGAATCAGAAAGCACATAACCTTCCACTGCTTAAGACATATTACTTTCTCTTACTCTTTGAAAACAAGGAACTTACAAAGATTGTCAGCTTGACAGGTAACGATTTAGAAACCAGCGGACTTCTCTATTCTACAATGTTCTGCATCAATCAAAAGAACGCTTTTCTCATTTGCAAAAGTAGTGTTTTTCTCTTTCATTGCCAAAGTTATTCCTCTGAAAAATAGAGTAAATCAAACATCTTATCATTATTGTACATTTGTTGCACATCTTGCTGATGAAAATCAGTCGCACTGTCCTGCTTTTAATTCCATACCGTTTCCACATTATATTTGAGCCTGCCCATTTGCGAATAGCCTGTTGGTAGGTTTGCCTGTCTGTGTGCCGGCAGGCAGGCACGCCGGCAGACCGGTCGGCAGGCAAGTAGGACGGCAGGCAGGTTGGAGCGCGGGCAGGCTTGCAGGCCAGTGTGCGTATGCCTATATGCTTTTGTTTATTGCGGCACTATAAAATATTTTGTGTAAATGGAAATACGGGATTCAGAAACGAGTCTCGTATTTTTTATTTTATACATTTGCAAAATGAAGAAGATTATGAAAGAAAAGAATCAAGTAGTGCCTGATGAGGTGTTAAGTAAGGAGTTTATTAGTCAGTTCAAGACAGAAGCGGATGTGAACAAGTTTTTGAAGCAGTTACATGCCCAAGTATTGGAGAAGATGCTTGAGGGTGAAATGGATGCCCATTTAGGTTATGAGAAGCATTCAGTAGCCGGAAACAATACCGGCAATTCACGTAACGGCAGTTATCCGAAGAAAATCCAGACCGAACATGGAGAGGCTGTCATTTCCATACCGCGTGACCGCAACGGTCAGTTTGAACCGATAGCAGTGCCCAAACATGAAAGCCGTGGACTTTCCATAGAAAAACTGGTTATCTCCCTATACGCCAAAGGGATGAGCGTTTCCGATATAGAGGAAGAGATGCGTGAGATTTATGAAATAGAACTCTCTACGTCTGCCATTTCCATCATTACAAACAAGGTGAACCAGGCTGCCCAGGAATGGCAGAACCGTCCCCTTGACCCGGTTTATCTGATAGTCTGGATGGACGGTATCGTCTTCAAGGTGCGGGATAACGGGAAGATCATAAACAAGACCGTCTATCTTTGTGTCGGCCTGAAGCAGAACGGCCTGAAAGAGGTTCTTGGCATGTGGGTTGGAAAATCGGAAAGTTCTTCTTTCTGGATGGGTGTCCTGACGGATTTGAAAGCCCGTGGAGTGCAGGATATACTGATTACCTGTACTGACAATCTGAATGGATTCACAGACACAATCCGTACCGTATTTCCCCAGGCATCCACCCAGATCTGTGTGGTGCACCAAATCAGAAATTCCTGTAAATATGTCGTTTATAAGGATAAGAAAGAGTTTACGGCAGACATGAAGAACATATATAACGCACCCAATAAGGAGGTTGCCGCCGCAGAGCTTGACAATCTGGAAAAGAAACGGGGAGGAAAGTATCCTTATGCCATACTTTCATGGAGGAACAACTGGGACGACCTGACTGTTTTCTTCCAGTTCCCACTGGAAATCAGAAAGATAATCTATACCACAAATCTCATTGAAAACCTGAACGGGAAGATTAGAAAGTACACCAAATCAAAGCTTTCATTCCCCTCTGACGATGCCGTAAAAAAGACCGTCTATCTCTCACTGGTGGAGATTGAGAAGAAATGGACGATGCCCATTTCGAACTGGGGCTTGATTATGAACCAATTTATGCTTATCTTTGAAAACAGAATTCAGATATAAAGAGAACTTACAACTGAATCCTGCTTCCATTTACACAAAATTTTGGACAGTGTCTTTATTGCACCATTCTTTTGTTGCTTTATTACTACGTTGATAGACGGATGTATTTTGTACCACCGATTTATATCATTCAAACTCCACCTCTCTAAAGCCACAATCCATTGCTGATACCTTTATTTGAAGTTTCGCTGTTGTAAACCTGCACAACAACACGACAGCAAACCAGCATATCATTGAAACTATGTTGCTTCCTATCTGCATTGAATTACTTTCTTGGTTGTCCGGTTCTGTTCATCGTCGATTTTGTAAATCATTGGTTTGCTGAGCTTGTGAACAAGCGAGGATGTATTTGCTCAAAATAGCATTTCCTTATTGGTCTAATGTCTGTTTTGGCTGTGATTGGCACATATCAACATCGAATTGACACTATTGTCTGTTTCTCAGAAGGATGAAAATCCGGCTTTGTTCCCTGTAATTTCAATAAGGTGCAGGCTTGCACACCGCCCTATTCCCTTTCTTCTTTTGGGCAGCTTGGGCATCGGGAAACGATGCTTTGAAAGCAGAAATAACAACACTTGTTCAAATCCGTTTATTGACGGATTTCTTGTGCTCTCAAAAGCACAGCAAGGTGTCCTTCGAGTTACCCGAAGGCTTTTCGGTTACTGCCGAAAAGTGGCAGCAGCAAGGTATGTTTTGAGTTACTCAAAACCTTTCGGATTACTCCCGAAAACCTTGCCGCCGGGTTGCCTCTCCGAAGTCGGGCAACCTGTTCAAACCTGCGGTGTTCCTATCCTATTCCTTGTACTTTATGCCGTACAATCTTATCTTGTTGTAAAGCGTGGTACGCCCGATGCCGAGCAATGCCGCCGCCAACGTGCGGTTGCCTTTGCCTGTTCCAAGGCATGGATGATTTGTTTCTTCTCCATATCGTTTAGCCCAAATCGGTCATTAGAAAATCGGGCTTTCATTTTGCGTGAAATACGTCATGATTATGGCAATAATTAAGGTGTGCAATGTGAATTTGGGTCACAATAAAGGTTGCTGTATTACATTTTGCTCGCAAAAATTTCTAATGACCGATTTGGGTTTAGCGCAAGTGAAACGTCTGTAGCCAATGGATTTTCATCGAACTCCAATGTGTCCGCCATAACCGTATCGCCCTCGGTATGAAGCACCGCCATGCGCACAACGCTTTTCAGTTCCCTTACGTTGCCGCCCCATGTGTATGCGAGCAACCATTTCTTCGCTGCCGCATCAAAGCCTTTCACCCGCTTTTCAAATTCTTCGTTGGCAAGTTGCCGGAAGAAGTCCGCCAGTGGCAGGATGTCGTCCCTGCATTCACGCAACGGCGGTATATGCAGGGTGTATTCTTTCAGCCGTTGGTACAAATCCGCTTGGAAACGCTTTTCTGCGATGGCGGTCTGCAAGTCCTCGTTGGTGGCGGCAACGATGCGCACGTCCGCTGTTTTATCTTTGGTACTGCCCAACGGTCTGAAACGCTTGGACTCCAATGCGCGGAGCAGCATCTGCTGTACTTCCAATGACAGGTTGCCTATCTCGTCGAGGAACAACGTGCCGCCATCCGCATCTTCCCAAACGCCCTGTCTCTCGCTGTCGGCTTCCGTGAACACCCCTTTCTCGTGCCCGAACAGCTCGGATGCGGCAAGCTCCTTTGACAGCAGGCCGCAGTCAACTGGCACAAAAGGCTTTCCCGTCCGTTTGCTCCTTGCGTGTATCTTTTCGGCGATGTGTTCCTTACCCGTGCCGCTCTCGCCCAGTATCAGGACGCTCATGTTCGTGGGGGCAACCAGCCTTATCTTGTCGTATATCTTTCTGAACGCTTCGCTGGTATGTTCAAGAATGGGCACGTCTTGCTGTTCCGCCCTTTTTTGCAGGCTGCGGAGCAGGGGCGGCAGGTTCATTTCCAACAGGTTCTTTGGAATGAAGTCCTCCGCTCCCAGTTTCAACGAGCGGACGGCGATGGGAATGTCGCCATGTTCGGTCATGACAATGTAGGGATTGTTCCTGCTTTGTTTCCGCAGTTCTTCCAGCAGGGCGATGCCATCGCCGTCGGGCAGGCGTATGTCGACAAGCACGATGTCATCCTCCTGCATTTTGGCAAACAGCTTCCACACGCCGTTGCAGTTAGAGGCAGCCATACAATGAAATCCTTTGTTTTCCAACAGGCGGCACACAAAGTCGGAATAGATGACGTTGTCCTTAATGACGATTATTCTGCCCATCGTTCTGCCTCCTTCCTTGCCAAATCTACAATCAGTTTGCCTTGTGCCAATACCGCATTTACAGCGGACTGCACATTTTCATACGTATTTTCCTTGTGGATGGCATCATACAGCACTTTCAGCGACTGTTCTGCCTTTATCAGCATCCACGAGCTTCTAAGGTGATGCACCCAGCCGTCCAATGCTTCCATATCCTTGGCCTCCGCCGCTTTGCGCACTTCCTCCATGTCTGCTTATGTCGTAGTCGCCAGCTTTTCCAATGTACGCCGCTTGTTGCCGAAAGCAAGCAGGAGCAAGAGGTCAATGTGACTTACTTGTTTTTGTCCGATGCTCTTATTCTATACAGTAAAACAATTGCTACTATTCGTCCTCGTATCATTGCATATACCACTAAATTTTTTTATAATAATTGGCAGGAACTAAATCTAGTGGTTCTGCAAGTTTATCTGTACTATATAAGACATAGAGATGATGCATTGTACGTGTCATGGCAACATAGAGTGATTTTCGCTGTTCTTCTGTAATCGCACCTTCAAATTTTGGAATTATTACCACATCAAATTGCAATCCTTTTGCACTATGATATGTCAACACCTTTGGTAAAGTATTAGTAAAATGAAGATTGCCTTGTCCTCGTCTGTCATCTGCAGCAGTCTTACACTTGTATTCTATATTGAGACCACGTTTTGTCAATGCTTCACTCATTTTAAGTACTAACTCATTACTGTAGAGCAAGATCCCAACAGATTTTCCATCATACTGCTCTATAAGTTTTCCGATTGCCTCTATTTGGTCTTCATAAGAATTATAATGTATAAAATGAGGAAAATCATTTTCCTTATTCAAATATACTTTCTCTTGATATGGCATTACATTAACACCAACGTATTTTTGAGTTATTTGAGCAACATTTTTTGGCAGTCGATAGTTGTTGTATAACTTCAGTTCCTTAAGTCCAGTTAATTTTGAAATTGCCTCAATAGAGAGAGTCTTTTTACCAAAACGAGTATAGATGGACTGAGCTGAGTCACCGAAGAATAGGAAATGCTTTTTGGCAGCACCGATAAACTCCCGAATTTCTTTAAGCTCAAAGTCTTGAATTTCATCGACTATGATATAGTCGGCAGATGGCATTCCCAACCATTTCCACTGATAGTGATAATAGAATTTATATGATTGCGAGGTGTAGCCAATTCCCATAAAGCCAGTCAATGACTTTGTAAGGGCGATCAGAATAACCGAATAGCCCATACCTGCTATTTGAGCAGCCTTGTGCATCGCAATGACTGACTTGCCGCTACCGGCGCATCCTGACACCAACATTGAACTATTGATTGTATGGTCAATAAGATCAAGTTGGTCATCATCCAAAGATTCCTCTTCTACAGGCCAATTCGTATTGCATCCCTTTAATCTTTGTGACAGAGTTATAGGGGTTTCAATTGATTCTTCAGCATCATGTTCTATTTCGTCATCAACAACATTTGAGGCTTTTGGTACAGAGATGGTATCAAAAGTCGTGTCTGATTCTGACTCTGCTATTCTTTGTTTTAGTGCTTCTAACTCACTGAGGGTATTCTCAAGTTGCTCTGACAATTTATCAGCACGATTCTTCTCCGTTTTTGCAGAAACATCTAATTTTTCAAGCTCAGCCTTTTGCTCTGCAATCTGTTTATTCTGTTGTTCTATCTGTTCTTGCTTTTGGTCTCTTTCTTGAATAGCCTTCTCATACTCGCATCTAACTTTCTCCATTTCTTCATGGTTAGAGTTGTTTGATGAAAAACCATTCAAATCCAAAAGAAAGTTTATGCTATCAGCTGACAATAGTCTATTTGTCTTTAAAAAATCAAAATAACCCTCAAAAAATGATGCGCAAAAGTTTGCCTGGCTCTCTAAAGACAAGCCTGAACTACCAGTATGACTTCCAAGTTCGCTCGCAACACTATATAGCTGCATCAATACATTACGATAGGATTCAATGCCTTTCTTGACTCTCTTTTTGTCATTGTCTAGAAAAGAGGCTTGTAGCTCCTTATGGCTATAGAAAAGTGCATTCTGTGCCACTATGGCCAAAGCACTCCCTGTAGGTCTACGGGAATTATTATCAATTTTGATTTTATATTCAACACATCTGCCCCCAATGATTACTTGGTTACCTTCAAGGACATCATGTCCATCCTCGTTATCACCGACTGTATCCAAAATAATAAACTTACAGATAAGTTCAATGGATGGTCGTATGTGAACGAAGAAAGATTCATAATCTTTGTCATTAAAGAATGCAACCGCAAGATTGTAGTCTTTCTGTAGCCTTTCTTTTATTTGATTCATAACTTGTTGCTTTATTGTCCAATACCTGCTATCTGTACAATAAGTACATAACCTTTCCCACGAGCTTTTGATTGCCAATTTCGAGTAAAATCTGTACCACTTTTTTTATCTGCTTTTTCACTGTCTTCCAATCTCCAAACACTTATGTCGCTAACAAAAAAACCATTAATACATGCGAGATTATTTTTACTGGCCATCTTGGCTATTCTACTTCCACCCGACAAACGGCCAATATAGTGATTGTTATGATATAGATAGTATTTGCCGTCTTTAGAATAACGTACAATATTAACAGGATCGTCTATTTTAACTTCTTTTTCTATGTATTCTGCGCATCCACCAGGTTGTTGCATGCCATCTGACGTTGTATACGACAAATAATACTTATCAAGACCAGGTTCTTTCTCAAAGATGAGAGCCTCAGACTGATCATCTGTGGTATAAATGTTACTCTGCTCCAAGGCATATTCTCGCTCTCCCTTATACACATGCAGATATTTCTTTGCACGAGTATAAGCAACGAACATCAGTCTTCGCTCTTCTTCTATATCTGCCATATCGTCAATTACTATGGCTTGGTCCGGTTGATATACACGGCGTAGTTTCAAAGGTAGCCCGATGTGTGATGGAGTTATGATAACCGCGTCAAATTCAAGACCTTTAACCTTGTGCATCGTTGTAAGAATGATGGTAAGTTTATCTTCTTTGAGTATACGCTCATTTTTGAACTTGTCATAAATCTTATACACCTGGCCGCCATCATCATTTCCTGCAACATCCATGATATACGATGCAAGATCTCCATATGTATGGACATCTTCATCCGTTCTAATAGACTCAAGATAGTTTAGAACAAGAGTGTAAGCTATGTCTATGTAGAATTGGCTCCAGCAAGGATGATCAGTCATTAGCTTTTGGAGATAAGTTTTCATACGTTCGCCTGTTTCTGATTCTAATTCTAATTCTATTGCAGGATATTTTTGCAGCAAATCTATCAGACTATAAATTTCCCTTTCACGCCAAAGTTCACAAACACTAGCACCTTGTATTCTGATTTTCACACCATCAGGCAGAGTGTTTCTTATCAAGGCATAACCTTGATATACTTCGTTGTTTGTCCTAAAGAAGACAGCAATGGTCTTGAAGATTTTATAGTCCTCACCATTTATCTTAGCCTTTTCATTATTTTGCAATACATTGACAACAAATGAAGGTAGAACTTCATTCCATGATGAACCTGCCGAGCTAGCATCTGTGAATATTGTATATGGCTCTTGCGGCTCATGTTTCATGAGTTCTGCAGAAGATTTTGGAAGGTTATTCTTACGCTCTTCTGGAATGAATATTGCAGCACAATCCAAAATCTTTTGGTATGATCGATAGTTCGTGAACATACCCAACTGAACAGGAGCCAACTCGTTATTCAGCCTATCATAATAGGGCTGAGGATTCAATACCTGTGCATACTGTTCAGGCGTTAAACCTATAGGCCGTCCCCAATTATCTTTAGGAACTCTATCAAAACCATAGATACTTTGGTTTATATCACCAATAGTAAAGAATTTTACATCTGGAAACAAATTATGGATAGCAAACAATGTTTCTAATCGTGGATTTGTAATATCTTGGAACTCATCAACCAACACATACTCAATTTGGGG